>OGHV01000040.1_pt1 | contig 105233 bp, 89 predicted proteins | sample 1571551 | NCBI WGS metagenome assembly OGHV01 (sample SAMEA2581960, study PRJEB24529) | metagenome | biome: Human gut stool | place: China | collected 2011 | reverse complement strand
GACGGCATACGAGCTCGAAACGTGACTGGAGTTCAGACGTGTGCTCTTCCGATCTAGGAAGTAGGCAGGCCGAAGTTTCCGCATATCAATGTGCCGAGATAGCCTACAATGATACCGAGCACACCGCCTGTAAGACTTATAATGATGGACTCTACAAGAAACTGACTGCTGATATCGATGCCTCGTGCACCAACTGACATTCTCAAACCGATTTCCTTGGTACGCTCCGTCACCGACACAAGCATGATGTTCATGATGCCTATACCAGCAACGAGAAGAGAGAATGCGGCAGCCACGACAAGGATTATCGTAATGGTATCCATCGTTGAACTCATGGTTTCCATCATTTCCTGCTGTGAACGGATTGTAAAGTCATCTTCGTCTGTTTCCTTCAGCTTGTGATTTTCTCTGAGGATGGCTGTCAGTTCGTCTATGGCCTCATCTGTCATTTCCTCAGTGAGGGCCGAACAGTTGATGTTGTTGAGGAAGTCCTGCGCAAGGATTCTTTTCATGACGGTGGTGTACGGCGCAATGATGAGATTGTCCTGGTCCATACCGAAACTGTTGTATCCCTTCGACTTCAGCACACCGACGATTCTGAAAGGAATAGACGTGAATCTTATGGTCTTGCCTACAGGATCTTCACCGTTGGGAAAGAGTTCATCGGCAACAGTTTTTCCGATTACGCACACCTTGGCATTCTTCTTTATATCTTCATCTGTGAACATCTGACCGTCCTGCACATTCCACTGCTTTATGTCGAGATACTCGACAGACTCTCCATAAATAGAAGTGGAAGTGTTGTTGGCTCCGTAAATGGCCTGACCGGAACTGCTCACCTCCGGACTGACGTAGGAGATGAATTTTGTATTTTCCTTTATGCTCGTGTAGTCGGCAATCTTCAGAGTCTGCATTTCGCTCGGATCCTGACGCACACCGCCTCGCATGTCAGCACCAGGACGAATCATTATGATGTTGGTACCCATCTGCGAGATATTTTTTCTGACGCTCTCTTTCGAACCCTGTCCGATGGCCATCATTATGATAACGGCGGCTACACCGATGATGATTCCGAGCATCGAGAGGAACGAGCGGAACTTGTTGTTTGCAATGGCTCTGAATGCCACCTTTATAAGATTGGTAAAATTCATGGTCTCTCGTTTTAGTCATCCTGCGGTTTAGGAAGCTTTGCCAAAGCATCGGCCGCCGACAGAATATTGTTGTTTATAACATCTTCACGTATCTTGCCGTCCCTGAGCATGATGTTTCGACTGCTGTACTGCGCTATTTCAGGATTGTGCGTTACGAAAATGATGGTTCTGCCTTCGGCATACAATTTCTGAAAAAGCACAAGAACCTCAAACGACGTACGTGTATCCAGGTTACCTGTTGCCTCATCGGCAAGTATCACTGCCGGATTGTTTACGAGTGCACGTGCGATAGCCACACGCTGCATCTGTCCGCCGGACATCTGATTGCTCTTATGGTAAAGGCGCTCACCGAGTCCCACAGCCTTGAGAGCCTCGATTGCCGCCTCGCGCCTCATCTTTGCACTGAATTTGGAGTTGTACATCAGAGGGAGCTCCACATTTTCCACTGCAGTTGTCTTCGGAAGCAGGTTATAGTTCTGAAAAACGAAACCTATCTTGCGGTTACGCAGCTTCGCTCTCTGTGCCTTGCTCATCTTACGCACCGACACGCCGTCGAGATAATACTCACCGCTTGTAGGAGTGTCGAGACACCCAAGCTGATTCAGCAATGTCGATTTTCCAGATCCAGAAGTACCCATGATTGTTACAAACTCTCCTTCATAAATTTTGAAGGATATTCCTCTCAACGCATGGACAACCTCTGATCCGACAGTGAAATTTCGCTTCACGTTGTCAAGTTCGATGACAACCTTTCTTTTATCGTCTTCCTGTTCCATTGTCCGTCAACATTTACAAAATTACTTGCTGTCTTTCTTTTTCTTATCTGGAGGTCCTGGCATGAAAGGATTCTTCTCGGCCGTTTCCTCTGTTTCTTCAGGCTGGTCGTTTCCTATGATGAAATCCGTAAGGACTGCATCGCCTTCCTTTAAGCCTGAGATGATTTCAGTGTATGTACCGTTGGTTACTCCGATCTTAACTGGAACAGCCTTGAAATTGCTTCCTTCGCGCATCCAAACCTTATCCTTGCCTTCGCAGTCGGTTATGCTTTCGCCTTCAGCAAGCAGATTTTCGTTAGGAGCAAATCTGAGCGCCTTGCTAGGTACTGCAAGTACACCGTCACGCTCATTTGTAAAGATTGTGACATTTGCGGTAAGTCCCGGTTTGAGCTTCAAGTCGTCGTTAGGTGCAGAGATAACCACTTCGTAAGTCACAACGTTGCTCTCTTCTGTTGCCTCCTGACGTACTTGCGTCACCTTACCTTCAAACAAGTCATCAGGGAATGCATCGACTGTGAAAGTTACTCTCTGTCCTTCCTTGACACCACCTATATCGGCTTCGTCAACATCGGCAATAACCTGCATGTCTGTAAGGTCCTGAGCTATGATGAACAAAGTTGGAGTCTCCATTGCGGCCGCAACGGTCTGTCCTTCTTCAACTTCCTTGCTGAGCACGATACCGTCAATCGGCGATGTGATTATGGCATAACCAAGGTTTGTCTGCGCTTTCGAAACACTTTCTTTCTGTATTGCATACTCCTCGCTTGCCTGCTTATACGATAGTTGGGCATTTTCATAATCGTCAGCACTAACCAGTCCCTTGCTGTAAAGTTCCTTATAGCGGTTGTAGTTTGATTTCTGATACTCCATATTGCTCTTTGCACTCTCCATATTGCTCTTTGCACTGGAAAGTTCGCTCAGAAGGTTTGTCTTGTCAAGTTCGGCAATGAGCTGTCCCTTCTTTACAACGCTGTTGTAGTCAACATATATCTTGTCAATGATACCAGACACCTGAGTACCGACTTCAACTTCTGTCACTGGTTCGATAGTACCTGTAGCCGTGATGCTGGTGCTGATGTTCTGTTTTGAAACCTTGGAACTTTCGTATTTCACTTCTGTTTTTTTGCCACAGGCCACCATTGACAACACTGCAATCATAAGCGACAATGCTGTCCGAAAACTATTCAAATTGTATTTCATAATTATGCTTTAATGCTTAACTGATTCTAATTCTTATTCACGGATAATATTAAAGGTCAAGCTCATTACCGCCGTAGAAATTCAAAAGGGCAATATTCAGAAGAGCTGTATATTTACACTGGAGATATTGCTGCTGAGCGGAAAGCAGATTGTTCTTGCCGGTAGTAAGTTCCACTATATTCTTGAGTCCTAAGCGGAACTGCTCGCTAACGAGATCGTAGCTCTGCTGCATACTTTCAACATTTGCCTTTGCATAGACATACTGCTGTTGAGCAGTTGTGGCGTCAAGCCAATATTTTTCCACCGAGCTGTAGAGTTTTTTCTGTGCATCTACAAGAGCAATTTCACTTGACTGAAGCGACAATTTTGCTTTCTGAACATTTGTCTTATTGCGTCTCTGATCAAAAATAGGAACGGACAAGGTCAAACCCAGCGAGTTGCTCCAGTTGTTCTTGAGCTGAGTGCCGAAAGCAGAGTTCATACCGCTGGCATTGCTTGAACCGATTCCTGCCGAAAGACTGATTGTCGGCATATATCCAGCTTTTGCAATAGACAAGTCCATCTTAGACGATTCTATTCCAAGTTTGGAACTTTCAATTTCCGGACGTGAATTCAAAGCTGAAGCATACACACTCTGTTCGTCAGGGATTGGCGACAAAACCTTTTCATCTGCCACCTCAGGAACAGCTACTTCAAAACTCTCCGCACCATGTATTTCGAGAAGTTGCTTGAGCTGAAGCTTGTAGTTGGCAAGCTGTGACTGAGCATTTACAAGTGAATACTGATCTTGAGTCACCTGAGCTTCAAGCTGTGCAAGGTCGACTTTTGCAAGGCTTCCGACCTTAACCATCTCCTTTGCTCTATCGCGTTGCATAATAGAAGCTTCGACAATCTGCTCATTGACCGCAACAGCCTCGTTTTCATAAAGAATCTGAACGTAAAGCTGAGCAATCTGCTCCTGAATGGAATTGGCGGTTTCTTCTACAGCCAATGCTGAAGTCTGTTCTGTTATCTTGCTTTTTTTCAAATTTTTCTGCGTTGCACCTCCATCCCAAACTGTCCAGTTGGCATTCAGTCCATAACTGCCGTTGTATGACACCAATGACTCGGAACTTGTCATTGTACCATTGGTGAGGTTCACGGTAGTCAAGCTGTATGGCCTATAGCTCACATTCTGGTTGGTACTGAATGAAAGGCTCGGGAACAAAGCCGACTTTGCCTGCTTGACATCCTCACGGTTCTGCTCATTGGCAATCTTGTTTTGCTTGAGCTGAATGTTGTTTTCCATTGCATAATCAATGCATTCCTTTAGTGTCCACTGCTTTTGGGCATAAACTGAAGCCGAACCGTAAAACAGCATCAAAGCTCCTAAAAGCACTTGTTTTGATTTATCCATACGTAAATCTTGTTTGTCTCTTTATTTTATCAAATCTTGAATATTCATTATCTACATGCATATACTGCTGTATCCGCTTGCACAGGAAATATATGCATTCTGCAACGTTTTTTGTAAAAAAGCATGACAAATATCCACAAAAATATTCATCCGGACAACTCAAAATCCCTAAACCCCTATAGGATTTTCCCTAATGAGGTGCGACATTCCCTACATTCATGCTTCCAAACAGAAACTTATCACCAACAAAAAAACGTATGCCGCCAGGTTGCATTCCCGACAGCATACGTTTTATAAAAAATATGTATAAACATTATAGCACTCCCATAGCCCTTAATATATAAGGTGTAAATATGGCTGTAAATATGCCGTTGAGCGTCAAGCCCAAACTTGCATAGGCACCATATTCGTTGCCTCGCTCCATTGCAGCCGAAGTACCAACAGCATGCGAAGCCGTACCGAGGGAAATTCCCTGCGAGTCAGGCATGCCGATGCGTCCGAAGCGCAATATTCTGAAACCTACCACAGCTCCGAATATTCCTACACAAACGACAATCGTAGCAGTGAGAGAAGGCAGACCTCCTACAGAGCGTGTAACCTCCATTGCAATAGGTGTTGTTACCGATTTTGAAGCAAGAGAAAGTATAACAACCTTCGAAGCTCCCATCAGCTGAGATATCGCAACAACAGAACTTACACCTATTATGCAACCGGCAAGCTGCGAAACGAGTATAGGCATGATCTGTGCCTTTATGGAATGAAGCTGTTTATAAAGAGGCACACCCAAAGCCACAACAGCCGGTTTAAGCCAAAACTCAATCTTTGAACCGCTCACTGCATAAACATCATAATCAATGCCTGTAGCCATCAGAAAAGCAATCATGAAAATGATGCTCACGAGTATCGGATTAAGTATAGCAAAATTGAATTTATTTCTTATGAATTTGGAAATAAAATAAGCACCGAATGTAAGTGTCAGCAGAAAATAATCGTTTTCCAGATATTCATGAATCGGCAGTTCAGATATCTGCGATGCTAAGTCATTCATTTTATTATATTCTATTTTTTACGCACATCTTCGTGCTTGTTTGACGAAAAACCTTTAAAGAAACGGTTGAGGCTTGGATTGATGCGGCGCATAAGCTGGTGCACCCAACCTGTAACCACAAGTACAATGACCGTGCTGACCACTGTTGCAATCAATATAGGCCAAAACTCCTTGCCTATGATGTCGAAATAAAGCATCAACGCCACGCCTGGCGGAACGAAAAAGAATCCCATATTCTTCACAAGAAAATTAGAAACCTTCTCTACCCACTCCAGTTTTACCCATCCGAGTTTCAAAAGCAGGGTGAGCAGAAGCATGCCTAGAATACTTGAAGGGATCGGCACAGCCGTAAGCCACACGATGAACTCTCCAACAGCCAGACATCCGATAATGATTGCAAACTGTCTGAACATACCGAAAAACTTTAATCTTTTTACCTAAAAACAAATTATAACACACAACCACGCACATCACCTCCGCGAAAAGTTCTAAGAGACGACACGCACGGCCTTTCGGGGGTGCAAAATTAAATCATTAAATGTTTGAGTGTTCTTCCAAAAGCAGAAACATATGCACAATGTTGAAAAAAACTGAAAAAAGGCTTCCAAAAAGACACACATGACGTTAATATGTGCATTACATTTTAAAATAATGCAATAACAAATGAAAGAAGCAATGTTTCATAAATTACATTCCCCAATATCAGAATTGAACAACAGCTTTCATCTTAATCATTTTTTCTCAGGATTCTTGTTGAACTTCAGCTGTACGCTCAACATGAAATATGAAGGAAGACTAAGCTGCCATGTCTCAATTCGTCCCTGCGAGTTGAACGTTGTATGCGTAGACGAAATCTGGTGAAGAATGTCAAAAGCTTTAGCTGCAACAAGCAGACGGCCACGGCAGAACGGACGACTTATCTGTGCATTCCACAACAGGTCATCGGTGCACAGCGAACGGTCGGCATAGCCACGACGGCTGTACATCTTAATGTCACTAGACAAACGTATCTTTAACGGCAAATCAACTTGCACATTAGCTCCATAGTTGAAATCCACATTATTGATATCATCAATATCATCCTGCCTCATGCCGTTCCATGAGATTCCGCCCATGAGCGCTAAAGTAAACAGCCTATGCTTGTATTCCAATTTCAGATTCTGTCCAATGATATGCTGCACCACAGTGCTCCTTTCATTGTCCTTCATGTCTACACTGTGCAGGTAACCGTAAGACGTACGGCTCTCCACATTCAGATTGCGGTCAGCAGTCAAGTCGCGTCGCAAGTCAAGACTAGTGCGACTGCTCCAGTTTCCGTTCACATTTACCGGCATATATGTGTAAGCACCGGTATTCTCATTATATATGGAGTTCACAGCCACAAGATTGTCCATTATTGAGGCAGAAGAACGCAGCATGACGAATTGCCCATGTGTACCAAAACGAGAGCTGAACAAGAATGAAAAATTATGAACCGTGCTCGGACTCAAATCCGGATTACCCATCTGCACTGCAAGCGGATTTGAAGTATCCGTCAGATCGGCCACCTGCGAAAGATTCAGAGGACGCATGTCCGTATCATAGTGGATGCTATATGTATCATGCCATTTGCGCGTCTGATATTCAAAATCCACACTTGGCCTAAAAAGCCAACGGTAGTCAGAAGGGCGTGCCGTGTTTTTACCTCTGGTATAAACACCGTCCTGCCAAGAATAGCAAGCGTTAAGTGCTGTCGTGAACGAGAAGTAGCGTCCGCGATTGCTGTCATAATTATGTCTGTGCAGCGAAGCAGTTATATGTTCCTCACGCTGTGTGTTAACACTGTGAGGGCTATTGTCTGCATCAAGCAGATGCAGATAATCCGTTACTGACGGAAGCATTTCCTCGGGACGATAGTTCTCATCCCAATCCAAGCGGTAAAGCTTGTTGTCTTCATCACTGTGATATTGGTCATGGGCAAAAGAAAAATTCAAGTGCCAATCCGTCAAGAAGTGTATTGCGTAGTTGACGCCGAAATTCAGATTATAGGAATTGGATTTACCTTTTGTAAGCCGTTCCTGAAAATCATCCGGTGTTTCCTCATCGGCATATTTCAGCTGATAGTGACTGCTACCGTCGTCTTTTGTTCCGTTCCACAAACCTTTAGCAGTCAACATGAGATCATCACCCCACGGAAGAGCCTTGTGATAGTCAAACTTCTGCTCAACCGTCCATTTATGCCCATTGCCATTTGTCGCATCTTGCACATTGTTCACCATGTACTTCAGCATCTCGCTGCTCTGGTTTGTACTGAATATGCTGTCCATAATCTGCTCTACCCCTTCACTCTGCTGTTTAGAGAACTGCACACTGCGTGCAAGCACGTCGTCATCATAATCGGTATAGTCAAATTTGGATTCAGAAATAAGCCCGATACGTTTCAGCGTAAGATGATTTTTCACATTGAGGGCAAAACCTCGCTTTGTCGACTCGCTGTCGCTGTAACCGAATGCATCTCCCTGCTGTATAAACTGCTGCGATGCTGTACGCTGTTCATTCCTCGGCTTGTTCCACATAAGCGAAGCATTCAACACCTCTTTATAACGCTCCTGCTTGTCGTCTATAAACAGTTCACCACCCACGTTGTAAGTATCAGTGTCACCTTCCGGATTATCCGACTGTCCCCAGCTTCCGTCTCCGCCGGGACGACGCTGTTCATTGATATTATTGACATTACCATAGAGAGAGAGTCTGGAATTATCAGTAAAACGCAGTGCAAATCCTCGTCCCATCCAACGTTCGTGCGTACCAGCTCCAGCCTCAACATTGCCCATATATCCGATGCTGTATTCCTGCTTCAATTTTACATTCATGACGAAGTCCGGACGCTCTATATCTTTCCCAACCAACTGGCTGCGTTCGCTTCGCTTATTGAAGAATTGAAGTTTATCCACAGTATAATAAGGCAGATTGTCAAGCATGATGCGGTTGTTGCCTTTGAAAAAGTCTTTGCCGTTGAGCATAAGGTAATCCACCTTCTTGCCGTTCATGTATATGTCGCCGTTGTCACGAAGTTCGCATCCAGGCACATTCTTTACCAGCGACTCAAGCATGGAACCTTCTGTCAATTTGAACGCTCTAGCATCTACTTCTATCGTATCGCCTTTGTAGCACAACTTAACACGTGTGGCGCGCACCGTCACCGCATCCAAATCGATTGTTTCTTCCTCAAATCTGCGTTGCAAAAGCATGTCGGGGAATTTATACGAATTAAGCCTTGCCGGATTGGCCATCTCCACCGTCATCTCTCCGGTTTCATATTCAGGATGTTCCACCCTTATACGAAATTTGCCGGCACGACGCGGAACAAGCAACGACCAGATCTGAGCATCATGCCCACCGCTTCCCGGAATCGTACGCAAAGTGTCAATTATGCGTCCATTATCGTCCATGACCGTTACGAGCGCATTTCTCACACCGTATTGCGTAAATGAATTTCTTACATACTGATTGATATATATACTGTCTTTACGTGCGGCAGATGCCATAGATGATATAAGCAACAGAATATACAGACACAATCCCCTCATGCTTTTCATCGGAAGTAGTATTTTAAGGTCGAAAAAAGAAAAGCAGCCGGACTATAAGCCGGGTTCTGTTCCGTTTCTTGCGAAACGGCGTCTGTCATTTATCCACGCCGTATGTCACCACACGGCTCTAGCGTTCTACCCTCTGGCTCGGACGAGCAGCCCTCAAGCGCCAGTTTACATGAACTTGCAGCCCCCGGCGTGCACAGCCGATGTGTCACCACACCTCTGGTAGGCTCTTACCCTACCTTCTCACCCTTGCAATGCGACCGAAGCCGCTTCAGCGGTTATTTTCTTCTACACTTACCAGCCCTCACAGACTCCTTCTACATTAGGAAGCGGGGCGCCCTATGCTGCCCGGACTTTCCTCTCGTGCAAAAACATGCACCAGCGACAGACCGTCCGACTGCTTCAAGAGGCAAAAATAACGAAAATAAATCAAATTATCAGCCAATCGGAAAAATATCCTGCAATATTGGATAAATTTGCACTTACCGACAGACAGAAGATGCCGGAATAATGCCGGCAGTACACTCACGAAGAAAAAATAAAAAGCATCATACAACATGAAAGAACTAAAATGTCCTAAATGCGGAAGTGTATTCAAAGTAGACGAAGCTGACTACGCATCCATACTCAATCAGGTAAAAAATGCTGAATTCAATGCCGAGATAGAACGGCGCCTTGCTGAACTTTCCATGCGCCATAAAGCCGAACAGGAATTGTCAACTGCAAAGACCGAGCAGGAGTTTCAGACACGCCTGAACAAAAAAGAAATTGAGCTGGAAGCAAAGAACGCGGAAATCGACAGAATCAAAAATGAGAAAAACGCGGAGCTCGCAAAAATCAAAGGCGAAAAAGACATGGAGATTGCCCGCTTGAAAAGCCGGCTCGAAAACATCGAGGCACAAAAGGAGTCGGAAAAAACACTTGCACTGGCTGAGAAGGACAAAACCATAGCCGAACTGAATTCGGCCATCGAAAAGGAAGAATCAAAACTGCAGATTGCCGTAATGGAGGAACGAAACAAATCGCAGCAGATTCTTCAGGAAAAAGATTCAAAGATTGCACAACTGAAATCTGAGGCCGAACTCGAAAAGACAAGAGCACAGGTGCATGAAGCCGAACTCATAAAGAATCACGAAAACGAGCTGAAGGCAAAGCAGGAACTGGTGGACTACTACAAGGATCTGAAAACGCGAATGAGCACAAAGATGGTGGGCGAGACACTGGAAATCCACTGCTCAACCCTCTTCAATCAGATGCTGCGCCCTATCATGCCCAACGCATATTTCGAAAAGGACAACGATGCATCAGACGGCACGAAAGGCGACTTCATCTTCCGCGACTCGGAAGACGGAACCGAATACATATCAATCATGTTCGAAATGAAGAACGAGATGGACACAACATCCACGAAGCACAAGAACGAGGATTTTTTCAAGAAGCTCGATGAAGACCGCCGTAAGAAAGGATGCGAATTTGCCGTACTCGTCTCATTGCTCGAAGCCGACAGCGAACTCTACAACGGAGGTATAGTCGACGTATCCCACCGATATGAAAAAATGTACGTCATCCGACCACAATTCTTCATACCTCTCATCACACTGCTCGTCCAGACATCAAGAAAAAGTCTCGAATACAAAAAACAACTTCTCCTTGCACAAAGCAAGGAAGTAGACGTGACAAACTTCGAAAACAAACTCACCGACTTCAAGGCAAAATTCGGACGCCATTACACACTCGCATCGAAAAAGTTTGAAGACGCCATAAAACAAATTGATGACAGCATAGCGAAACTGCAGAAAGTAAAAGAAAGTCTTCTCGGCTCCGAAAACAATCTGCGCCTCGCAAATCAGGACACCGAAGAACTGACCATCCGCAAACTAACATACAAGAACCCAACAATGAAGCAGAAGTTTGACGAAGCAAGACTTCTGGACGAACAAGAATAAAAAATATAACTCATGAAAAAACCGACAACGTTATTTTCATTGTCGGTTTTTTCATAGGTATCTCAATAATCGTAAACCTATCGATTCTCCCTCACCACCTTATCCACAACCTCCTTAAGGTGCTGAAACTTTTCTTCACTGTAGCCACGTTCCACCATACGCACAATGCCTTTGGGATCTACGACGAATGTCTTCGGAAATCCGTTGTCGGCAAACTTTCCGAATACTTTTCCAGTTGGATCGTAATATAGAGGAAATGTGGATTTGGACAATTCTCTGAATTTCTTTGCACTCTCTGCACTCTCTCCAGAGCCAATGGCAATGAATGCAAACTCGTCGGGAGAATAAATGTCCATAATCTCCGGACCTACACGTCCGAGTTCTTTTCTGCAAGGCCCGCAGCTGCTTATCCAAAAACTTACGACAAATGTCTTGCCCGAAAGTTCTGAACTTTCCAGCTTATTGCCGTCCTCATCAAAAACGGTGAATGCCGGACACTTGTCTCCTTCTATGCAATACCAATTAGTAACCGTCACACCCATTGGCAAACCACCGATTCTGACAGTATCACGCTGTACCCTCCGCTGAGCATGCATCGGAAACAGAACTATTGCAAACAACAAAAAGAAAAATACCTTTCGCATAAATACATATTATAAAATATAAAACAAAGATACATATTATATATAATGTGAAGAAGCAAAGAAGTGAATTGTCAGACAAACCGACCTTGATGCCGACATATTAAATATAGAGGAATAAAAAGCTCAATAATGCAAATGAGCATAAAAAGCAGAGGACGTGCTTGAGCAAAATAGAAACTGCGGGCGCTCGCAATGAAAATTATACGCGCTCGCAGTATTCATCGCGGGCGCTCGCAGCATCGGCTCCGACGATGCTAACAAGTGTAAACATCTTTGTATGAACAGAAAACATAGACTCCGAGAACGACTTTAAAGAATTGTAAAGAATGCCGATTGCATGACTAACTGCTGTTAAGTGCCGGACACGTACTGTTAAAGATTTTCAAAAGCTTAAATTTTGTCGCTGAAAATCTTTTGGCGTTTCTGAATTTTGTAGTTATTTTAACACCGTAAAAGTTAAAAAGACACGAGAATTTAACATTAAAAACCATATTAGTTATGAAACAGTCAATTAAAAAAGTCTACGGAATATTTTCCGGAGTAGCACTGATGGCAGGAGTGGCAGGAGCTTTCATATACTCGGCAACTGCCAATGCAATGGTTTCATCGGGTGAACAGAACGCAACAGAAGAAGTACCACAAGTGTCAAGAAGCGCAGCTGCTGTAGGCGGTCCTTACATCGACCTGACCGATGCTGCAGAGAAGGCTTGCAATGCCGTTGTATACATCAAGGTTGTTGTAAACGGCAAGACACAGACAGTCGAATACCGCGACCCATTTGCTGATTTCTTCGGCGAATTCTTCGGACGCGGAGGCGATGTACAGCGCCGTCAGATACAGACACCAAAGAGGGAGGCAGCCGGTTCGGGTGTCATCATTTCGAGCGACGGATACATCGTTACAAACAACCACGTTGTTGAGAATGCAGACGAAATAACCATCACACTCAACGACAACAGGGAATTTACAGCAAGAACCATAGGTACTGACCCGGACACAGACCTTGCCCTGCTCAAGATAGACGGCGAGGATTTCCCAACTCTTCCTATAGGCGACTCTGACGCCCTGAAGGTCGGCGAATGGGTTTTAGCAGTGGGCAACCCGTTCAACCTCACATCTACCGTAACAGCCGGAATCGTAAGTGCAAAGGCACGTTCGCTCGGTGCCACACGTACAGGAATCGAATCGTTCATACAGACAGATGCAGCCATCAATTCCGGCAACAGCGGCGGTGCATTGGTGAATGCACGCGGCGAACTCGTCGGCATCAACGCAATGCTCTACAGCCAGACAGGTTCATTCACAGGATACGGATTTGCCATCCCAACATCCATCATGAAGAAGGTCGTAGAAGACCTGAAGCAGTATGGTGTCGTACAGAGAGCAATGCTCGGTATCAGCGGTACAGATGCAAACAAATACATCGATGCACAGAAGGCTGAAGACAAGGAAGTAGACCTCGGCACTGTCGACGGCGTATACGTAGCAGAAGTAACAGAGGACGGTTCTGCAGCCGATGCAGGTCTGAAAGCAGGCGACGTCATCGTTTCTGTCAACGGCAAGCACGTATCAAAGATGAGCGAACTCCAGGAAATGCTTACAAAGTTCCGTCCGGGCGACAAGGTGCTCATCGGTTACATCAGAGACAAGAAGGAAAAGAGCACAAATGTCACTCTCCGCAACTCAAAGGGCACTACAACTGTTGTCAAGAACAACAACATGGACATCCTCGGTGCAGACTTCGTAGAACTGAGCGACGATCTCAAGAAGACTCTCAACCTCAGCTACGGTGTTCAGATCAAGGAGCTCCGCAACGGACGTATGAAGGACGCCGGCATGACGAAGGGATTCATCATCCTCAAGGCCAACAACCAGAACATCAGAACTGTTGAAGACCTCAACACAGCGTTCAAGACAGCAAGCAACTCTGCCGAACAGACTCTCTGGATATGGGGTAAGACTCCTGCAGGCAAGTCACAGAGCTTTGCAATCATTGTAGGCGAAGAATAAAGAACTAAAGGTGCAAAAAACTTAAGCACCAACAATCATGAGAAGCGGATACGGGAAACTGAAAACTCCCCTATCCGCTTCTTTTTATTAAAAAATCTGAACACTTGAACAAAGCCGCATACATGCACGTTATAATTATATATCATGCAAGAACCGCCTTAACATAAGGGAAAAATAGAGACAATAAAAAAAGGAATCATCAACTGAAAAATCAACAGAAACATGAAAGTAGACAATTTGGTGAAATCTGCTGTCATACTCTCTATCGGAATAGTGATAGCATCTGTGTTCATTGCACACGCCGCATCGGAGATGAAATCAAACGAAAGGTACGTCACCGTCAAGGGACTGGCCGAGCGCGAGGTCAAGGCCAACAAGGTTATATGGCCGATTGCATTCAACGATGTGAGCAACAATCTCAATTCGCTCTACGAAAGTATAGAATCGAAAAACAAGACCATCGTCGACTACCTCAAGAAGAACGGCATAAAGGATTCTGAGATAAACATCTCTTCGCCGTCCGTATTCGACCGTATGGCACAGAGCTACGTGGCCGACAATGTAACGGTGCGCTATCAGATAAGCCAGGTCATCACCGTGACGTCGACCGATGTCGACAAGGTCATGAAGCTTATGTCCAAACAGTCAGAAATGCTCAAGCTAGGCATAGCCGTAGGCTCGAACTACGAAAACCGCGTGCAGTATCTCTACACCTCGCTCAACGACCTGAAACCGGAAATGATTGAAGAAGCGACAAAGAATGCACGTCAGGTTGCAGACAAATTTGCCGAAGATGCCGAATGCGACCTCGGAAGCATCAAATATGCAAATCAGGGACAGTTCAGCATAACAGAAGACTCGAACACACCGCACATCAAGCAGATACGCGTTGTTACGACAGTCGACTATTTCCTCAAATGAGAACATACAAAGGATGACTTCAACAGACGCCCGGCACTGCTCTACCCAAACCCTCACGGAGCAGTGCCGGTTTTTCTATGCTTTCCCCCAGAGTTTCATTCCACGGCTGAAAGCCCTTTACTCATCCACAACTCCCATCACCCGACGCACGCATTTCCAAATCTCGCATTATTGTCCTATCTTAGCGGCCGAAAAGGGAAATTTGCCCGAATAAACACAGATTTTATAAATATACAGTGCACACAATGAAGACAGCAATCATAGGAGGAGGAGCTGCAGGATTCTTCGCAGCCATAAATTTGAAGGAGCTATGTCCCGAAGCAGAAGTATGCATATACGAACAGGCTCCCAAGGTACTGGCAAAGGTTGCTGTCACCGGTGGAGGCAGATGCAACCTCACAAACACGTTCGAGGAAATAAAGAACATCGGAGATGCCTATCCGCGAGGCGCAAAGCTTATGAAACGTCTGCTGAAAACATTCAGCCATAGGGATGCATACAAATGGTTCGAGGCCCACGGCGTAGCACTCACCGTACAGAGCGACCATTGCGTATTCCCTGCGTCCCAGGATGCGCATGAGATAATCAAGATGTTCCTCTCTATGTGTTCAAGAACAGGTATCAGCATACACTCAAACCACAGGGTTGTCCACATAGACAAGCAAGAGGATACCTTCGAACTGACATTTGCAAGCGGCAAGAAGGTGCATGCAGACTGCGTCATAGTCACCACAGGCAGTTTCTCGGCCTTGCGCCACGGTTCCATGCTCGACTCTCTCCCGCTTAAAATAGAACCGCCGGTTCCATCTCTTTTCAGCATAAACATCAAGGAAGACATTGGCAAACTGTCGGGGACGGTGGTAGAAAATGCATCGGCACGCATTCCGGGAACATCCTTCAAGGCATCAGGCCCACTGCTCGTCACCCATTGGGGCATGAGCGGACCAGCCGTGCTTAAGCTCACCTCATACGCAGCACGCCATCTGCACGAATGCGGCTACACTACGCCCATTGCTGTAAACTGGTGCGGCGAAATGAACGACGAGGAAATCAGAGCATCTCTCACAGAACTAATGAAAGCAAACGCCGGCAAGAACCTTTCATCTGTCCATCTGCCGTCACTTCCCGGACGCCTGTGGTGCCGGTTGCTCGAAACACGCGCCATACCGTCCGACAGAAAATGCGGAGACATCAGCAAAAAAGAACTGAACCGCCTCACAGACGCCATTGCAAACGATTCCTTCACCATGACAGGCAAATACCGCCGCAAGGAAGAGTTCGTCACCTGCGGAGGTGTCTCGCTGACATCCGTTTCCCCTTCCACCCTCGAGTGCCGTGAATGCCCCGGCCTATATCTTGCCGGCGAAGCGCTCGACATAGACGGTATAACAGGCGGATTCAACCTGCAGGCAGCCTGGACAACCGGATTCACTGTTGCAAAAGCCATAGCAGAATCAGTGTGACCCTGCGCATGCCCTACTCCTTGTCGCGATACCTTTTTGGCGAAATGCCCGCATGCTTTTTGAAATATTTACCGAAAAACGACTGATTTGGGAAATTCAAGGCATAGGATATTTCCTGTATGCTCATATCTGAATACTTGATAAGATTTTTTGCCTCCAGAATAACGTACTCGTCAATCCAACGTACAGCAGACTTGCCGCTGACCTTGCGTATAAGATTGCTTAAATATTTGGGATTGAGGTGAATTTTTGATGCATAGAACTTAACAGACCTATTTGTGGTATAGTATTTCGAAAGCAAATCCATAAACTGTCTGAAATAATATTCATCACGACGTTGAGGCAAATCAGGCAATGTCTCGTTTGCAAAATTTTCTTCCGTAAGATAAAGGAAACGATAAAAGCCTGACGATATGAGCGAATCCATCATTTTGTGATAATAAGAATTATGTTCATTGCCTTTAATGCTGTCATAAACAAAAGAGAACAACTGACAAAGATATTGGCAGTCTGCTGTCGACAGAGGCAAACAGAATGCATCGCGTGTAAGCATATACAACGATGCAGCATTCTTGACTTTTATGTTAAGCCTATTCAAAAACTCCTGCTTGAAAATCAGGAGCGTCAAGCTACTGGGTTCAAAATCAAGCAATTCTATTATCATACCTGGACGATAGACAAAAGACATTCCAGACGACACTACAAAATGCTTCAAATTGCACGAAAATTCCATTCTCCCTTTAGAACATATTAACACAATATATGCATCTATTCTGATTGGATAACGAAAAAGTTCATTGTCGGATTCCTTATCGACAGAAATAACAAAGAAATTTCCATCGTACGTTCTTCCTCTACTCAGTATTACACTAATTGTCAAGAACTTATCAAAAGAAAGAATGTTTATATCTTGTTTCACTTCCATATTCTCAGCATAATTATGCCCAAATATAAGAATATTATGGACACATACTTACGCACATTTTCATGATTAAACCTTTTGACCAATACTTCTATATAATGTGCCTTTCAATAGTATTATCGGCAAACTAATTTTGCCACGTCTAAACAAACTTTTATTTCAAGATGGTAAAAAGAGAAAAAAAGAACATGTTGGCATTACTGGTATTGCCGATGCTCCTATGCGGATGCTCAACCGACAATCGGCAGAAAGAAGTACCGCCAACAAGGGTCAAGACGGAGAAGGTCGGAAAAAGCAATGGAGCATCAGCACTCCATTATATAGGAACAGCCGAAGAAAAAGAAAGTATGTCGCTCAGCTTTCTTGTTGCAGGCACAATAAAGTCAATGAATGCAGATGAAGGACAGTTCGTGCAGCGCGGTGCACTTCTTGCATCAATGGACGAATCATCAGCCATCAGTGCTCTGAACGCGGCCGAGGCCTCGCTGGAACAGGCAAAAGATGCATACAACCGAATGGACATGCTCTACAAAAATGCAAGTTTGCCTGATATCAAGATGACGGAAATCAAAACAAAGCTCAAGCAGGCTCAGGCGACTTATGACATTGCAAAGAAGAACTGCAAAGACTTCAGAATTGCATCACCATTCTCTGGGGTAATCGGAAAAAAAATTCTTTCCGCAGGTGAAACAGCCGTGCCCGGACAACCGGTGTATACCCTTCTCAACATTGACGAAGTAAGAATAAAAATAGCTGTACCTGAAACTGAAATATCAGACATTGACCCATCAATGGTTGCCACAATCAGTTCTGAAGCAGTAAAAGACATGACGTTCAAAGGTTCACGCATTGAAAAGGGCGTTGAAGCCGACCCAATGTCGCACACCTATGACGTATACATAACAGTTGAAAACGGTGATCACAACATCCTGCCCGGAATGATCTGCACTGTCATACTGTCAAAAGAAAGCGATATTCCTCAGATACTCATACCGGTTACTGCAGTTCATGAGGACAACGATGAACGAAAATTTGTATGGACAGCCAAAAACGGCAAGGCCGAACGTACATACATCAGCACAGGTGAAGTTTCGGGCAACAAAATTGCCATTACTAAGGGACTTGACGAAGGAGATATAATCGTGACAGACGGCTATCAGAAAATCAGCAACGGAAGCAAAATAATATATTAATGAAAAGCAATAGCATTATAGAATGGGCGATGCATAATTTCCGCATCCCCTACCTAATCATGATCCTGCTGTTCGGGTTCGGAATATATGCCATATCGATCATGCCTAAACAGGAATTTCCTGAGTTTACAATACGTCAAGGTGTTGTCGTCGGCATATATCCGGGAGCTACGTCAGAAGAAGTGGAAGAACAGCTCACAAAACCATTGGAAAGATATCTTTTTACTTTCAAAGAGGTAAAAAGAGCAAAAACTACCTCGACTTCCGAAAACGGAATGTGTTACATCATGGTGGAACTGAACGATGATGTGAACAACAAAGACGAAGTATGGTCAAAAATCAAACATGGTCTTGCAGCATTCAAACAGCAGCTTCCATCAGGAGTACTTGCTGTACAGGCCAATGACGATTTCGGAGACACCTCGGCACTGCTAATCGCCATTGAGTCCAACAGCAGATCATATAGAGAACTGGAAAAGTATTCAGACGAATTAGGAGACAGGCTAAGAAGGATTGAATCGGTTTCCAACATACGTGTATATGGAAACCTGAAAGAGCAGATATCCATCTATGTCGACAGGAACAGACTTGCGGCATACGGATTGAATGACAAGATTATACCAGGGATACTGGCTTCACAAGGATTGACAACAGGAAGCAGTGCAATAAACAACAAGCAAGAGTACATACCGATACATCTCTCGGCCAACTATGAAAGCGAAAAAGAAATTGCCGAGCAGATAATATACAACGATGCAGACGGACATATTGTAAGACTTAAGGACATTGCGCGTATCACACGCGAGTATGACACATCAGAAAACTATATTGAAAATAACGGAAACAAGTGCATAATACTGTCAATGGAAATGAAAGACGGCTATAACATTGTACAGTATGGCAAAGAGGTAGATCAAGTTCTCAATGAATACCGTTCGTCTTCCATGCCTGAAGATGTATCAGTGAGCAGGATTGCCGATCAGGCCAAAGTCGTAGACGAATCCGTCACATCATTCCTGCACGACCTGGTAGTATCAATGATAATCATCATAGCCGTGATGATGATATTGTTCCCGTTCCGTTCGGCTTTGGTTGCATCGATAACGGTACCACTGTCTACATTCATATCCGTAGGCATAATGTACATGTTCGGCATCCCGCTCAACACCGTCACCTTAGCCGCGCTGATTGTGGTACTCGGTATGATTGTTGACAATTCCATTGTTGTAATCGACGGTTATCTGGAATACCTGAACAAGGGTATGTCGAGATGGCATGCGGCCATAAAGAGTGCAGAGCAGTATTACATGCCGATGCTTTTGGCGACTGTATGTATATGCATGATATTCTTCCCGCTTCTGTTCACACTAACAGGTCAGACGGGCGATTTCGTCACATATTTCCCATGGACAATCACCATAAACCTGATGGTATCGCTGATACTTGCGGTCCTGATTATGCCTCTATTGGAGTTCATTCTCATCAAGCGCCAGAATCCGTCAAAGAAGAAAAAAGGTAAAAGAATAACCGACTATGTACAAGGATTCTATGAAAAAGTTCTTCAATGGACTTTCAGACACGGATGGCTGACAATAGGCATGGGTGTCGCATCAGTCGTTCTGTCCATACTCATTGTACCGCAGCTCAAGTTCAGGCTGATGCCGTTTGCCGACAGAGACCAGTTTGCTGTAGAAATATATCTGCCAAAAGGTAAAGGCATTGCCAAGACCGAACAGATTGCAGATTCGATATACAACCTGCTGAAAGCCGATAAACGCGTGACATCCATAACATCATTCATCGGCTGTTCATCTCCACGCTTCCAGATGTCCTACGCACCACAAATGGCATCGCGCAACTATGCACAGTTCATAGTAAATACGACATCTGCTGAAGATACAGAAGATATTCTGGATGAATACGCAGACAAGTATTCTGAAAAATATCCGGATGCTTTTGTGAAATTCAAACAGCTTGACTATCAGACAGTGCCATCACTGGAATTCAGGTTCTACGGAGAGGATATAGATTCGCTTCACCGTGCAGCCGACATGCTCATGGACAGCATGAGAGTTATGCCTGAGCTGATGTGGGTACACACCGATTACGGAAACAGAGTACCGATAGCGGATGTCAAACTCGATGCAGTGAAGGCTCCACAGCTGGGAATCTCTCGTGCTGGAACAGAAATAGACCTGAGCATGGCAACAAACGGCATAAATCTCGGAAACGTTTGGGAAGGCGACTACTCACTGCCTATTATGCTGAAGAACAAGGATGAAGACAGCATTTCGCTGGGCGACATCAAGAACATCAATGTGCCTGCCATAAAACCAACCCAGAGTGTCCCGCTCAGGCAAATAGCTGATGTGTCTACAATCTGGACAGAGGAGAAAATTATTCACAGAAACGGAATGAGATGCATTTCCGTAAGTGCTGAACTTCGCAGAGATGCAAATGCACTCACATTGATTTCCCGAATAGACAATATGATAAAGGTAAACATGGCGGACAAATTGCCTGCGGGCGTGACCTATGAACTTGGCGGCGAATATGAGTATGATATGGAGACACTTCCTCCGATTATGTCGGGCATAGGCATTTCGCTTATAATCATTTTCTTCTTCATACTTATAAATTTCAAGAAGTTCGGAATTACCATCGTCTCCATGCTGTCGATGTCGTTGTGCCTCTTCGGAGCCATGATCGGACTTTGGATTTCTGGCAAGACAATAAGCATCACCTCTGTTTTCGGATTCATTACCTTGTTGGGAATGATTGTCAGAAATGTAATCCTGATGTACCAGCATGCTGAAGACTTGCGTATAGGCCACAAGATATGTGCTCACGATGCGGCATACGATGCCGGCAAGAGAAGAATGGTACCTATATTCCTTACTACGGCAACGACAGCTGCAGGCGTGATACCTATGATTACAGGAGGAAGCACATTCTGGATGCCTGTAGGTGTCACGATATTCGCCGGTGGCATTGGTTCACTGATTCTTTTGGTCACAATTTTGCCTGTTCTTTATTGGAAAATTTACAAATGAGAAAAGAATGAAAAGAAAACAGATTTATATATTGACAGCACTGACGTTGACATTCTGTACGGCCAATGCTCAAAAAACATATACACTTGACGACTGCAGGAGCATGGCTCTGCAGAACAATCTGAAACTGAAAAATTCACAGTTGGATGTAGACATGGCCATTCAGGGGAAGAAAGAAGCTTTCACGGAATATTTTCCTACTATCTCTGCTGGAGGTACCATATTTCAAGGCTTCAACAATCTGCTGCAGGTTGACATGGAAATGGCTCAGACGAAAGTGCCACTATCTGCCATAAAAAAAGGAGGCATAGCATCTGTTATGGCCGTACAGCCGATTTTTACCGGACTCAGAATCATCAACGGGAACAAGTTGGCACAAATTCAGCATGATGCAAGTCTGCTTAAAAAGCAGATGACAGAAAAAGAGGTAATACAGAAGACTGTTGATTACTACTGGCAGATTGCTTCACTCAAAGGCAAAATGGAGACCATGCAAAGCGCAGACAAACAGCTTGAAGAAGTATATCGTCAGGTTGACTTATCTGTAAAAGCCGGACTCACAACGAGAAATGACCTTCTCAGAATTGAACTGCGGAGACAGGAACTTTCGGGCAACATGCTGGAAATAGAAAACAACATAAAAACTGTAAAAATGATGCTTGCCCAACACATGGGCATTCCACGCGATTCTTTCGACATTGAGGTAAAATCATTCTATAATCCAGAAGCGCCTTACAAATTCTACACCGACCCGCAAAATGCGGCCGTCGCACGTCAGGAATACCGCCTCTCGCAGATAAATACAAAAGCATGCGGATATGAAGTGAAGATGGAAAGAGGAAAGAATATGCCTACGGTGAGCATCGGCATCGGCGACATGTACTACAATCTGATGGATAAGAATGTCAACAACGGAGTTGTATTTGCAACCGTAAGCATCCCGATTTCATCATGGTGGGGAGGAAGCCACAGCATTGCAAAGGCAAAAATCAAGCAGGTGCAAGCACAAAATTCACAAAGAGAAACAGAAGAGCTTCTCGCCATCGATGTTGAACAGGCATGGAATAAATTGACCGAAGCTTATGCACAAATAGACATAGCAAGACATTCGGTTGAATCTGCCACAGAAAATCTACGTCTAAACAAGGAATATTTCAAAGCAGGAACAACAACCCTGACTGATCTTCTTGATGCTGAATCGTTGCTTACGGAAAGCCGAAACAAACTGACATCGGCATGTACGGACTACATGTGCAAGCTGAGCAACTACAAGTTGAAGACAGAATGAGAATGAAAAGATGATCTGGTGCAGATGCCACTGGAAGAAAACAAGAAATGCCGGCAGAGCTGTTTAACGAACGCTCCTGCCGGCATTTCATATAAGATAATTATCGGTCAGACAATATATTACAAATCATTTGAACTTGACATTCCTGACGTACTCGTTTGTTTCGAATCCTTCAAGACTACGGATGCGCTTGCCGTTGACTGTGACATTGCGGAAAGTTACTCCGTCAATGCATCTTTCTTCAGAATATCCTGTCACTACAGGAGGATTCAGTTCGAAGAAACATCCTTCGTAGGAAACATTTTCAAGCGTGATGTTGCTGATGCCGCGTCCAGGCACACGATTGTACTTTTCGTTGAAAAGAACGTTGAAATTTACGAGTCTTCCCAACTGCACATCTTCTATGCGTATGTTGCGGAAAGTGACATTCTTAACGGTGTTGTTGTCACCGCATCCGATGGAGAGACAGCCCTGATAAAGAGGCTGGCTTTCGCGGCACTCAAGGATGTCGATGTTCTCATAGAGTACATTGCTGAGGGTTTCGCCCTGAGGATCCATGTCATCTCCATGTCCGCCGAGATTTATCGGATGAGCCACGTCTGCCCACAGTATCGTGTTGCGAACGGTAAAGTTGGTTGAATTACCCCAGAATCCCCATCGGTGGTTGTAGAAGGCAAGACAGTCGTCGCTCGTGCGGATGAAGCAATCGTCGATATCCACATTCGAGCAAGACATGAGGTCGAATCCGTCACCCCACTGCGCGCCCGAAAGACTCTTTACGTTGTGTATGCGTATTGAATCCGACTGTCCGCCATAGACTGTGTAGTGACCTGGGTTGACGATTGTCACTCCATCAATCTCGACATTCTTAGAATATGTGATGTCGATGGCTTCACACGGCGAGCAGATGTATCCGCGTCCGATGATGCGGACATTCTCAGCCTTGTCTACAGAGAGCTGGGCGTTGACCACCGCTCCCGGTGCCAGATATACTGTACAGTTGCTCGGAATACGTATGCGTGTGCTCGGAAGATCCTTAGGTCTGTGAACTCCTGGACCGAAATAGATGAGACGTGCATTCTTACGGTACACATCGCCCAACTTCTGCGACCAGTCGATACAATCGTCGCCGTCCGGCTTAAGAATCTCTTTCAACGGTTCGTTGACAAATATGTGAAGATTACGATAACGGTCGCCATTTGTTTCGAGACTCAATTTCATTCCAGGTTCAGCCACAAAAGTAAGCATCGAGTCGTTGACGCATTTCCATTCGACATCTCGCGAAAGCGGACGTATGGACACGGAGTCGTACTTTGCTATATGGTTGGTTACGCGGAATTCCACATCGCCCCGACTGTCGATTTCAACGAACGATGTATTACGTCTCTTCTTGATGTCGACACTGGCGGAATATACTTCCAGGTTCTGCCACTCTCCGTCGGGCAGTGCGCGTGCTTCGACGCTGTATGAGGTACTGCGCTTGAGTATCTTACCATCGGTGTCGCTCGAAGGATAGGCCGTTATCTGCGAATGAGCCATGCCAGCCAAACAGCAGAACAAGGATGTCAAAACAAATGTTTTCATAAATCTGAATATTGTTTATATGTATTTGTATCAGAACAAGACGGTATCTGTGTTCTGAGCAGTTGCTCTAAATACCGAAAAACAGGGAGCCTGCACGATGCACCCGACCATCGGTAAAATCGGCGTGCATCTATGCGGCTTCCTGTGTGGACATTGTTTCAAACAGTATTGTTCAAGTCTAAGAAAAGACTGATGAAACTTATCTTACATAAATCTTGCTTGTCTCGACATGTCCGTCATCGAAAGTAACCTTCTTGATGAATATGCCTGAAACTGGAGCTTCAACCTTCATACCGCTGATGCTGTAGTACTCTGTCTTAACTGCAGTAGACGATGCAACTTCGTTATTGTCGATACCAGTAGTTGTTGTCTGCTCGTCGAGTACAAATACATACTGCGGAGTAGATGCAGTGTTGACCTTGTCGTATGGAGCCTTCCAGCTGAATCCATTGCCCCAATACAAGCGGTCAGACATACGGCGGATAGCTACAAGAGAGTCTGTTGTTTCTGCCTTTACGAATTCGAGGGCATAATTTGCGTAGTTGTAAGAAGTTATTTCGCCAACCTCACGGAGATAACCGTCTACAGTAACGTATCCCTGTTCGTTTCCGATTGTGTAGAACTCTACTTCCTTAGTGTCACCTGAAGTTTCATCAACGACAGACAGATTGTGCTTAGAGATTGTCCAATCCCAACGATAGTCAGCTATGTCAGCACCTGTCTTGTTAGCATCAGAAACTACATTGTCGATTGACCAGAGTGCAGAATAGTAGTAAACACCAGCATTGTCTGAAGCACTGTTCTTGCGAGTGAGTCTGTTTTCTGTACCAGCAACGCGGATTGTCCAGTTGCCCTGTACGTCAACAACGTATGGAGCCTTTGAAGCAAGGAGTTTGTCGAATGTTCTGTTGAGGTTCAATACGAGAGCGTCAGCTTCAACCTGAGTTACGATGCCTTCGTCTTCAACTTCAATATATCCGGCAGCTGTTTCCAAGAGATTGTCAAGTTCCTCAGCAATTGTTGCATCATACATTCCGTCAGGGAGCACACCGTTTTCATCTGGTGCTGCAAGCTTATCAGCTATTTCAGCATACTTTTCTGTTATTTCAGCATACAGAGACTTCAACTCTGTCATGTCTGCAATCTTGTATGGATCGAAGAATTCCAATGGTGAGTTGCTTGCAGAGTCAGCAGTGAACTCAACATCAGCAGTGAGACATGAAGCAACGTAGAAGCGTACGAATTCATTACCGCAACTTGAGTTGCGCCCGGCAGTATAGCACTCAGTACCAAATGTCATCTTGTCGCCAGCCTTCATGTTCACAAACATCTCAACAGTCACTGTGTCGCGTCCTGTATAGAGAGAACCTGTCTTAGCACCAAATGCCTTTCTTACGAACCAGTTGGCAGTGTCGCAAAGTTCAGTTCCGGCAGTCATATAATGCCCCATCAGATACTCTGCGAAGTCGTTGTTTTCAGGGTTAGTTCTGCTTACAGCCACCTCAACCTTATATACATGATCTGCAGGAGCTGTAAACATGATGGTTGGAGTCTTGTTGGTCATAGGGTGAACGAAACCTGCATCTGTGATGTACATCCAGTCGCCTCCGTTCTCATACCAAGCTGTTGTAGATGAACCGGCCTTAGAACCTGTATCATGCTTTGAAAGCTTCACGAACTTGCCGTCAGATACATTATGATAATAGAATCCCCAAGGAGAATCGCTGTTAGCAGCAACAGCCTCTTCGTTATACATCTTTGTATCTCCGGCTGTCCAGAACAGACGATGGTTGTTCAAACCTTCGCTGAAGTCAATCTGAACCTTAGAACCTTCGAGAGTCTTCCATGCACTTTCGAGCATGTCGTAGTAAATGTTTGCATTCATCACGTTGACCAAACCGCTCTGAAGAGCTTCGTCAACCTCAACGAATACTTTATCGAAAGCACTGAGAGCCTCGTAAGGATACTGACCATAACCGTTTCCGGCATTCTCGCTTGCCGCCATGTAAAGGTCGGAAATCTCATTGAAATAGTTTGTCAAACGCTCGTAAGCCTCAGTTCCATAAGGATCGACATAGTTTGTATCTGCCTCGGCAACACTCTGGTCAACAGCTTCAACATCGAGCATCTGAATAAAAGTTCTTCCCCAGCATGTACGAGCCTTTCCGTCGTCGTTGATGCCACAATCCTTGATGCTAGGCTCAAACGAAATCTTGTCACCAGCCTTTGCCTGGAAAGAAATTGTAAAGTCTACAGGAGTCTGGTTTACAAATCTCTGGTGTGCACCGGCAGCCAAAGTTCCAAGTCCGTCAAAACCTTCAATGTCGCCTTCGCTGGCACCGTAACGAATCACAACGCCCATGTTTGAAAGCGGATTTACATAATCCTGGTTCTCATCGCTTGCATATCTGTACTTGAAAAGAAGCGACATTGCATCAGAAGGAATACAGTCTTCACGAATCACGCGTCCCTTAACTGAATAAAAGCCATCTGAAGGTGCAGTGAATGTGATTGTTGAAGAATACTTACCGTTTGCGTAGATTTCATATCCGAATCCTTCGCGTGTATCGCGCACTACATAACTGTATGTTGCAGGGTCATTCTGAGTGCCTGCTGTACAGATAAAGTCGCACCATCCAGCTCTTCTTGTCTCACCCAATCTGTATCCGGCAACTGATCCTTCCCACTTTGAAAGGTCGCCTGGATCAACGATGAACTTTCCGTCAACTCTCTCAGGGTTGTACCAGTCGAGATAATTGGCAGCACACGAATCGCTCAAGAGAGTGTAACGAGTGAACAAGCCGGTTTCATACGAATATTTTTCAAAGCTCCACTGTGCATCACCGCCGTCATTGAAAGTCTCTTCAGACATTTCTGTCAACTTCCAACTCTGTGCATTCAGGCATTGAGACGCAAGAAGAACTGCTCCACAAAATGTAAAAAACTTCTTCATAACGTTTTTCAGTTTAATTGTTGATAGATTTAAAAGTAATAAAAGTTCAGTACTAAAATAATTTTTACATAAATGACAAATCATACTTTATACGAAAAGTTATGACTGACGCAAAACTAGTAAAATAACCATTTACAAGCATAATACAAAATGAGAAAAATGAGTTTTTTCTATTCCAAAATTATTATAGACTGACGAGCAAACCACTGTATTTCTGTCATTTAGCGTATTCTCACAATTTTATACCCAGAAATAGCCATTTCGTACACACTTTACACACACATCCACATTCCATCGGCATTCAGACAAGCTCATTTGTATGCACATAAAAAAAGCTCCTCATACCGATCTGCAAAACAAACACGGCATGAGGAGTCCTCAAAATATTAATGCAAAACTACTTGTCAAATCTTTCCCTTCTCAATAAGATGTTCCAATCTGAGCAACGCTTCTATATAATAATAATCGGCATAAACGATAGAAGCATCAATCTCACTACCCGCAGGATGATGTCCAACGCTGTGCAACAGGAAGGCACAGTTAGTCTTTCTGCTCTGATACTTTTCAGAGCTGAGCGACTTCAGCATCTTCAACGCAGCACCCACGTATTCCTTAGCCTTCTTCTCCGAAACATACTGCGACAGCTCAAGCAGTGCAGAAGCCACTATTGCCGAAGCAGAGGCATCGCGAAACTCCTCGCCGTCGGGAGCATCGAAATCCCAATAAGGAATATAGTCTTCAGGAAGACGCTCAAGGTACACGTCAGCTATTCTCTCGGCAAAGTCACGGAACTCTTTTTTTCCGCTTTCTCTGTAGCACATAGTAAATCCATATATGCCCCACGCCTGTCCGCGTGCCCACATGCTGTTGTCGGAATATCCCTGATGAGTCACGCCCTTGATGAAATCACCTGTGAGCGTGTCGTATACGGCAACGTGATAAGACGTGCCGTCCTCTCTGAAATTATATTTCATTGTTTTTTCGGCATGCGAAACGGCAATGTCATACAGTTCCTTCCCTCCGCCGTTCTTTGAAGCCCAGAAAAGCATCTCCAGGTTTATCATGTTGTCCATGATGGTGTTGTGAGGCCACCCCATCTGCTCCACCATGCGCGGCCAGCTGAGTATCGTGCCCACCGTCGGATTGAAAAGAGTGGAGAGTGAATCGGCAGAATCCACTATTACCTTCTTGTACAGCGGGTTATGCGTAAGACGGAAACCGTTTCCATACGAGCAATACATCAGGAAGCCCAAATCGTGATCGTAGGCAGGTTTCTTGCTGAGAAACTCAAGCTCCGAAGTAAACTTCTCGGCTTCAGTCTTCAGCTTGTCGTCTCCCGATGCCTCATAAGCATACCAGAGTATGCCAGGCCAGAAACCCGAACACCATTCTTCGGCCGAAACCTTACGGCAGTTCCACTCTTTCTGTCCTTTTAGAATATTCCTAGGCATCATCGAATAATCTATTTCACCGCCCTGCCCCAGTTCTTTCAGAGCAAGCCTCGTCTGCGCCACACAATAATCCAACTGTGCAGAAGGAGAGAAATCGCCTATTTCATCAGAATACTTTTTTCCGAAATCAGACTTCGCTTCCACATTCTGCAGAAACATCAGAAACGCTACGAAAATCAGCAATGCTGAACTTCTACGTGAACACTTTGTCAACATCGAAATCATAATACTTAATTCAATAATTCTTAAATAAAACAATACCACGGCCGGAACATACATGTACGGCACACCCGAGGCTTGCACAAACAGTGCATGCCGACCATATTGTACATTTACAAATTATATAGAGCACTAAACTTATTCACCGTCATTTCTGCCATCGTCAGGCTTCTCGGCATCCGCGTCCGGCAATTTCTCCGGATCCTCATCGGCGCCGTTCTGCACACCGGCCTTGATGCCGATACGTTCCATATACTCCGAAGGCGTACAACCTTCCTGCGACTTGAACGTAGTGAAGAACGATGACTTTCTAAAACCGCACATTTCCGATACTGCGGTAATTGTATAGTTCTTATACTTAGGATCTTGTATTCTGCTCTTGAACTCCTCCAACCTGTAGCTGTTTATGAATTCATGATAGCTTCTGTTGAGATACAGAGTGAAGAACTGCGACATGTTGGCACTCGTCGACCCGATGGCCTTTGCCACTTCCGAAATCTTCAAATCCGGATTCAGGTAAGGTTTCTCGTGCTGCAGATAACGGCACAGAGAATAGAAAATTTTCTCATAGTCCTTCTGCTCAAGTCTTGAACCCTTATATTTGTCCTTTGCTTCCTTCTCAGCCGTAAGCAGTTCAATGCGGCTGTTGAGCGACTCGTTATCATACTTCAGCTTGGCAGCTTCCGCCCTCAGTGCCTCGGCCAGCTCGCGCTGTATGCGCTTCCGTTCCGTTTCAAGGTAGTTGCGGCGCATCTTTATCTCCATGTACTTTCTTATATATACAGAAAGGAAATAACCGATGACAATCAATGCCAATATACTCAATATCATATATATGTCAGGATAAACCACGATGACATAATCCGTACATACGGAATTCATCTCCGACGTGCGGATGTGCAGTACGTGCTCGCCCATCCACAATCCCGAAATATTCATCAGGTCGTCGTATCTCACCGGATGCCACTCCTCCTCATCGTCAATCTTATATTCAAATATGTGGTCGCTCACCCTACTGTAGTCAAGCATCAATGGGTTGATAGACAAGTCCTCCGACCCGAACGCCCACGAGAGCTCTATTCTTTTCGTCTCAATGATGTCCATCAATTCGTCATACTCCAGCAATCGTCCGCCAACAGCCACCGAGTTCGGTATGATATGCTTCGTGCCCGTACCGACCACCTTCTTCTGCACATCTCTCGTGTCGGCATATATAAGTCCGTCGCTGCAGCCTATCCATACATAATTCTGGCTGTCCACGAAAAACGAGCTGTTAGAATAGAACAGGTTCGAATGAACACCGTCGGCATACGTGAAATGTATGAAATCCTTCCACTGCTTGTCGAACACAAACAAACCGTTGTCCGATGCCAACCAGTAGTTGCCCGCGCTGTCCTCCCTCACGAAACACATTTCGTTGGTAAACAGATTATCGAGGTTTATCTGCGAAAATTCCTTTTCCGAACCGTTGCTCTCAATGAGCATGCTCGATGAATATGCAAACACAGACTTCGAAGTCTGACTAGAGAAGAGCATCAGGTCGCGCCCCTTCTCGTATAGGCCCTTCGGCAGGTCTACATGTCTGAACTTCTTCTTTCCCGTGTCATACACGCTGAGTCCCATTGACGAACCCACCCACACGTTTTCTCCACCGAAGAACACGAGGCTCGTCACGTAGCCGTCCGTAAATCCCGCATTGGCATTTGTAAAAGATCTGACAAGATGCTCGTTCTCATCGAGCACGAAGATACCCACATCCGTACAAACCCACAGATTGCCATTTGGCGAGATGGCTATGTTGTTGCACTGCGCATGCTTCAGCTCCGGCACCTCGGCCACACGGCTGAAAGTGAGTGTCGCAGGGTCGAACACAGAGAAACCTCCGTCGAACGTCGAAATGTAGTACTTGCCGGCATATCTGCAGATAAAGAGGATTATGCTTCCGCCCACTTCCTGCTTGGAGAAATACTTCACCATGTCGCGCCCCTCATCCACATAGTACAATCCGTTGCGCGTACCGATTACCTTTTCCTTGCCGTTGATGCAGAAGCTTCTCACCTTTATGCCGGCCGTAGTGAAGTCCTTGAATGAATATGTCGAGAACACACCCTTGTCGGCATAGCTATGTATCACACCAATCTTGTAGAAACCGAGAAAGTCGACATCGTTGTCGCTGTCGTGGTGGAAACAATACACTGAGTTGTCCTCCATCATCGGTTCCGTCTGCGTGGTGTAGCTCTTCGAAATCCTGTCGTCGTACACCGATATGACGTGCGCACCGCCACCGTCAGTTCCCACATATATGTTGCCGTTGCTGTCGGCCTCCACCGACATGATGACGTTGCTTCCCACATCCATAAGCCTGTACACGCTGTCGGCAATGATGTCATACTTGAGCAGACCTTCACTAGACGTACCAAGATAGATGAAGCGTCCCGACTTGGCGAGACAGCGCAGGCTTCCTATCAGCGAACACCTGCGGGCAATATCTATGCGCTTACCCCTGCGAGTCTTGCCCGAATAGATGAGAAGGTCGTTGGGCGTAACGATGTACAGGTCGCGTCCGTCGGCACAGATGTCGTTCACCTCTGTGTCTTCGTCAACGCCGAAAAGCTCCAGCGAGAAATCCTTGTCCGAAGCCTTGCCTCCCAATCTGTAGAGCCCCTTCTCCGTACCGGCCAACAAACCGTTGTCGTACCTGATTATGGAGTTCACGCACATGTCTATGTCTCCGTAAACCCTTTTCAGGCTTCCGGTACCGAAATCAGGACGATAGAATCCGTCGCTCGTGCCGAGCACCACACCCTTGGCATCCTCGGCTATGGAGTAAACTATGACACCGCTCGAATTGTCACCAGTCATGAACTTGCGCGTCGATGCACCGTTGTACATGGTCGCTCCGTTCGACGTACCGAACCAGTAGAAACCATGCACATCCTTGTATATCGAGAACACAGACTTACCGCTCAAACCGTTTTCCATCGTCAAACTGTTGAAAAGGGTCTGAGCACTGACCGCAACGACTGCGATCAAAGCCATCAGGACAGTATATATTCTTTTGTTTGTCATAGAAATCATTCCATTATTATCGGCAGGTCACCGACCTGCGGTTATCACAATTCCACAAATTCGACAGCCGCGCCTCCGCTCTTGCACAGATCAAACGAGAGTTCGTCTCCGCCCTTCACCTTCCGTTCCGAGCGTGCCACCTTTGTGCGTGTGTCGAGCGCCATGTCGTCATTGTATATTATAGCCTTGTACCGACGTCCCTTTTCGAGAAAGTCAGTCTTGATTTTCACTTTGCGAGCGTCCAATCCGTTCAATATTCCCATGAACCACTTCTCGCCGCTCCTTCTTGCCACAGCGGCAAACTTGCCCGGTTCGCCGTCGACGAAATGCGTGTCGTCCCAAACCGTAGGCACATTCTTCCAGAACTCCAGTTCCTTCTCGCCCTTGTAGCTCGAAGGGCCGTCATACCAGAACATGAACTGCAGAGGACTGTAGTACACAACGGCCATTGCCAGCTGATGCGCACGTGTTGTCTTTATCCTGTTGTTGAAATAGCACAGCGTATAATCGGCCGCACCTGCCAGGAAACGCGTATACGGCAGAATCGTGTTGTGCTCGGCATCCGGCATGCACTCGTTTCCATGAATGCCCTCCTGCGTCATCAGATTCGGATACGTCCGGCTGAAGCCCGTAGGACGGTACTCGTCGTGAATGTCCACCATGATTCCGTAGCGTGCACACTTCTTAACTGCCTCATGCAGCCAGCGCGTCCAGTACTGGTTGCCCACCTGCACGAAACCGAACTTGAGGCCCTTAACGCCCCATTCCTTATATATAGGCAGTATCGAATCCAACTGCTGGCTGAGCGCCCTCTGGTTCACGTAGAGAATCACGCCGATGCCCTTCTTCTGTCCATACTCGCAGATGGCCTTCATGTCGATGTCCTTGTTCTCGGCCACACGGCTTGCGTCCGATTCCACAAGAAACTCCTTGCCGTACCAGCCGGCATCGAACTCAATGTACTGGAGCCCTCTCTCCGAGGCAAAGTCTATTCCTGCCATGCCGTCCTTCTGGCTCAAACCGCATCTGAACACTTTTCCCGGACGTATCCACGACACGTCCTCCAACTCCGTCGACGGATTGAGGTTCAGCATAATGTCGTTGCCGTTGGCCAGTTCCGAAGCCGTGCGTCCCACGCGTATCACCCTCCACGGCATGGCGTAGGGCGTAATCACGTCGGCCACCGAGTACATGCTCGTCTTCAGCGTATTCTTCTTCTCCGGATAGAGAACGAACTTAGTCCTGACGAAATCCACCATGCACGCCTCCGCCAGAGCCACATACATACCGTTCTTCAACTTCATCGTCAACGGGCGTTCGCACTCGCCAGGCCATCCGCTCAGCGGAAGAAGCTTGAACGGGGCCTGAGCCCACTGCTCGTAGAAAGCCATTGTTCCCTCCGGCATGGCAAACGATGTCTCCTCGTCCACCAGATGCAGGAACAACCCATTGGTCGTCTCCGGAAACTCATATCTGAAAGCCACACCTTCATTATATACTCTCACGTCGATGTTCATGAAGTACGATTTCAGACGGCTGTAGCTGCTGTTGTCTATCGAGTCGGTGCCTTTTATGAAGGAAAGCTTCATGGCGTTGCAGCAATCCCTCACCTCGGCGCGTTCGCCGTATACCGGCTTCCACACAGTGTCGGTCTTCGAGTAGCTGACCGACTTGTAGTGCATGTCATCGCACCAGCGACTGCACGTGTCGAGCGCAATGCCCATGGCGTTCTCCATTATCTCGTTGTCGACCTCCACGCCGAGTTCCGAATCCTCAACAACCCGCACGCCCATGTAGTCGACCGTATATGTCATTGTCCTCACACCCGCACCGTCGACCGTCTGCCGGAAAGTGAAGACCAGATTTCCGTCAGGCGACGAAACGGACTTCTTGACAATGTCCCTAGCGACCACGTCGGCAGCAACAGCAAAGATGAACATGCAGATGCTCAAAATACGCAAAGTGAATCTGTAAGTGCTATTCATATCATATTAGAGTTTTCTTGTTACGTCTATATCCAAATTTGCTGATGCCATTTAAGACGTGACAAAAATATACAAAAAAATCTTACGTTTCAAACGCAAACAGCTTATTAGGCCCTTATAAAGGGGTTTGAATGTCCGATAAAATTATTTTGGAGTAAACACACGCCCTCAAGCCACTCTGCAGACTCTCTGCGCAAGCCGAAAAATCATATCTTTGCAAAAACCTTACGCCGGAAGACATATATTGAAACAATGAAAACCTTATAAAATCAAAAATCATTATGAAAAAAATCCTTACAGCAGTACTGCTCATCGCGACACTCGTGTCTGCAAGCGCACAGACACAGAAGAGGCCGTACCTGCTCATGACCGAAGCGAGAACCGAAGCGGCAAAGCAAAGGCTCAAGAACGACCAGATGCTCAACGACGCCTGGAAAAACATCAGGGAGTTTGCCGACAAGAACATAAAGTCGAACGACATCAACAAGCTCGAGCATCTCTCGCTCGCCTACCTCATGACCGGCGACGACAAATACGGCGACGCCGTCAAGCGCATACTCATCAATGCATCCAAGGGACGTTCATGGGGCAACAGCGAAATGATGGCGCGCCATCCGCGCTGGAACTCGGAACTCCAGCTGGCCAACAAGGCCTACCTCTGTGCCATCGGCTACGACGCCGTGCGCGACCGCTTCACCGCCTCCGAACGCAAGGACTTCATCGACGGCATGTACCGTCTTGCGCTCAACCCGCTCCTCGGCGACTGGCTCTCCGAACCGACGCGCATACACACCCTCAACTCCATGGGACATAACTGGTGGACCTCGTGCGCATGCATGGGCGGACTCCTTGCGCTCTCCCTCGCGCAGGACGACGACCAAGCACGCCGACTCTCCGAAAGCATGATGGAGCACCTGCCCGAATGGTTTGCCTTCGCAGGCGACGCCGTACAGAACAAACCGCGCACATTCGACCGCGCAGGCGGAATGTACGAGAGTCTCAACTATGCCAACTTCGGCATCTACGAGGCACTACTCTTCCTCAACGCATGGAAAAATGCACATCCGGGCAAGGCTGTAGAAAAGATTCCGCAGCTCGACAACCTCTCCGACTACCTCATCGGCGTGTGCTATCCGCGCCCCGACTCGCTCTACAACATCAACTTCGGCGACTCGCACAAGCACATCACAGCAAGCCGATGCGCCGCAATGCTCTATGCCTACGGATATGAAGATAACGACCTCGTGTGGTATCTCACCAAGGAACAGCCGCACCAGCACCGCGAAGGACTCTACATGGACATGCCTCTTGGATTCCTCTACATGCCCGACTTCAAGCTCGCTCCACGCCTGCCGCACAAGCCGACGTCGATGTTTTTCAAAGACTTTGGATGGACAACCATGAGAAACTCATGGGAGGACAACTCCACGATGCTTGCCGTCAAGTGCGGACACACATGGAACCACGCGCACGCCGACGCTTCCTCACTCATACTCTTCCACAAGGGAGTGGACATAATTAAGGATGCAGGTAACTGCGGTTATTCAAAAAAGGAATACAGAAACTACTTCTTCCAGAGCGAAGCGCACAACGTGGTGCTCTTCAACGGCAAGGGACAGTCGAGACAGCAGCAGTACAGCGGCAGCATGCTCGACGGAAAAATCACCGACATGCTCGATGCAGGAAACATCAAGTTCGCCATGGCAAACGCCACAGGACCATACTCCGACAGCTTCTCGCGCTACTTCAGGAGCTACCTCTGGCTCGACAACGTTGTATACGTCATCGACGACATACGCTCGCACCAGCCGGGCAAGTTCACATGGGTTTGGCATCCAAACGGAACCGTCAAGAAAAACGGCGCAGACATCAACATCACCAACGGTCAGTCGGCCGTGACCATCCGACCTCTCTACCCGCGCATGATGGCACTCTCCGACTTCGTTCACGACTACCCGAACGACCTCTACTGGGACATCGTTGACGGACCTACCGAGGATCTCAAGGGTACCGAACAGTACTGGAAAATCAACCTGCCGGAAACAACCGACAGGATCAAGGGGCTCACGGCCATCATACTCAAGGACAGCGTCGACCAGAAGACAATGCCTGTCATGGAACGTCGTGCCGGCAACGACTGGATAGGACTCAGAGTTAAATATCAGGGAAAGACAACCGACATCTACATCAACCAGCTGGCCGACGGAAGCCTCATGCACATGAATTCATGGATTGCCATGGACGGATGGCTCACAGATGCATACCTCACCGTAATAAAATACGACGAAAACGGCTCGCCGGAAAACCCGTCGGAAGTATTCATGTACTACGGAAGCGCACTGCGCAAGCGAAGCGCATCCGACAACTCGCTCGAAGTAAAGGTCAACGAGAACGACGAAGTCTACTTCAGCTCCCTTTCCAAGCTCAACTTCATTCAGAAGAACGGCAAGAAAGGAACTAGCATCTACGTCAACGGGCAACCGTACATCAATGCCGAATTCCGATGCACCTCACCGACAGAAACCGTAGAAGCAAACGGCAAGAATGTAAAACCGCTCAAGGCTGGAAAGAATCTGATAAAGGTGAAGCTTAACGATACAGTTACAAAATAGAACTTGCAAAATTCAGGTGAAATGGGACATTCCTCATTTCACCTGAATTTTGCAAGTAATGTACTTTAGAATAGTTTATGCAAATCAAAAAATCATGAAAGGGGAAAAATCAATATTTCCTCTTCTTTCAATAATATATTAATAAAACTTTATACCTGTAACTTACATATAGGATAAACAATAGACACTATCTACTCATAACTTGGGGTTCTGATATTACTCATCAACAACAATTCCGGGTATAGAGCTTATACGCGTAAGAACAACTTCCGTTGAAGATGAAAAATTTTCACCAAAATCTGTCCATGTAGAATGATCTGTCAATTTTATTGTATTTTCAGTAACAGAAACTATTTGATATCCATCCCAACCATCATTGGTAGAGGTAATTCTTTGAGAGCCGAAAAAAGTTGTATGACGACTCTGCTTTTTCCACATCATGATATTGTCTGAAGTGAAACCTTGCGATTCATATATATCTGCTGGAAACCTATATGTTTCATCAGCAGATTTAATGTCAAAAATATTGCAATAGATATAATCCTTATTTCGCGTAAACTCCAAATCATACGTATATTCACCCTGTACCAATATTTTATCTTGCGTAAGATTGTAATTTACAAACTTATAAGAAGTCACCATCCACAATCCTTCTTTGCTGTATTCTGAATTCTCGTCATCAGAGCAAGAAATAAAAGTCAACGCCAATATACAAGCTGACATTGACAGTAAAAAAATTTTCTTAATCATAGCCTTATTTATTTTTTGATTGAATTCTTCATATATTATATTTAAGACCCAGCTAAAAAGTTAGACCCACTTCTTTACAAGGCGCAAATATAGAATTCTTTATTTTATTAAACAATTAATAAAAACTTTATGTTCCTAACAGCCTTTCAATAGCAACAAACATTTTGGGACAATTACAATGAAATAAAACATTCGCTCAAAATTATGTAAAGCTATAAAATGCCAAGACACACCAACTATTCTCCACAGCTATGTAAAAAACACGAGCGCTCAAAAACATAATTGTAGGCCCTCAGAAATTTTATTACGAGGGCTCATAGCTCTGAAAATAGACCTGCAAATATAGATATATAGATACATGATGCCGTCTGCTCATAATAAACGGATTATTGTTTCGTAAGCAAACAGGCCAATTCGTCTGCACGGTGCATGTCACCCGCCTGAATGTAGTAATTGTCGGCATCCATACGCATGCGCCCGTTGAGCAGTGCTCCCTGTGGAATGACGTTGCCGGCACGCAAGGCTGACACGAATTGTTCACGGCTCACGAATCCGGCTATATCGTAGGTCCATTGCTCACGGCTTACGATGCCGGCTAGAAAATCTTTCGATACATAATTTGAAGCAAAGAGACCATTACGGCGAAAAAGCCCCTTGGCATCTGGAGATATCCTGACGAGAACACAATAGTCGAAAGTTGCAGGGATGCCCTTGCCGACGTTGGGCAGATAGTTTCCGAAGGCATCGTAGTCACGGCTCTCGAGAAGGAGAAGATTTGAAAAGAATGCGGCCGACTTCACACTGAGATTCTTTCCGCACGCCTTGAGGTCGCCCCCATCCCACACACCTTCACCGTAGACGCCGAAATCGGGAACTGTGCATTCGACACCGCGCCGGGTGAGAAACAAATGCAGACACACTTCGGCCAATTTTCCCTGAAAAGCATTGCTGAACATTTCACCTGCACGGCGCATCATCAGGCCACCGGTTCTGTGGGCACGGTGATGGCCGGCACCGAAGCACATGGCATAAGCAAAGTTCATGGCATCTGTCGGGGCACCGCATGGAACCGGATGAGGGATAAATGTCCGGCGCGACACATTGAAATACGAATTGCCTTCTACTGGCATCTTGCTCATTTTCATACTCGAAGTTTTCAGGTCAACATTTGAATGCTTGTACCGCGGACGTGCAGAAGCACTCATGCGGAAAGTGCATGTGCAAAAATATCAAATTGATTTTAAAATCTGACCTGGGAGGCCGATGTATTTGAAAAGGAAAGAAAGCTATGGTGTTCGGATTGGCGGATATTGTGCAAAATCGGAATCAGAGAAACGGACATACAAACTTCGGCATAGGTATGAGCATCGTGTCAAAATGAAAGCGGATCGGAATACAAAATGGTATGCGCGACCCGCTTTCTTCATTGCGGTTATTGTAAATCACTCTGCCGGTGCCCACTTGCAGCGTACAGGAGAAACGATAGCTCCTTCTTCCTTCAACTGCTTCATGGCCTTGTCGACCTCCTTGCGGTCAAGACCGCTGAGTTCTGCAATCTTACCTGCGTTCAACGGAGTTCCGGCTTCCTTCATTGTTGCCAATACTTTTTCCTTTGTTTCCATAATTCTTTGCTTTTTAATAGTTTTTGTTTCTTATTTCCAGAGTTATATCAATGTATGGCCGTGTGCCATTGATGTAGTCGGAGTACAACATTTCAGGATCCGTACCCTTAAGAATCCTGCACTTGCCACATGATTCGCAATCGTGCAGACATTTCCAGGCGTCTATTACAAATGCCCTCCGTTCTTCGATGGTCGAATTCTCTATTTCTGGAGGTGTCATGGGTCTTAGTGTATTATTCCGTTTATAAAATATAGCATGTGTCTTGCGTCACTGCTGTTATCAACGGCACAAATATAATGTAAAGTTTACAAATTTGAAAAGAAAACATATTGATATTTGTTAAAGGAGATAACTTTTGCAGAGCCGGAGGTGTAAGAGCAATACCCGAATATGTTAACGGGGCACATGGTTTCGGGCGGATACGATGGAATTTGAAATTAAAAATATAACTTTGAGAGTGATTGTATAAAATACAAAAAAAGAAGATGCTTATGATACAGACATTCTTGCAGAAATACAAGGAAGCATTTGGAGATACTGCTCCGCTTCCCATCGCTTTCGGATACAGCGACGTACCCGAAGCTGAAGTGAAAAAGATTCCCAGATGTATCATAGGAAGCATACGCAAGGTGTGCGACGGAGAGTCTCTGACGCTGAGCAAGGAGAATGTGACATGCGGCGGAGGAGGCCTGTACACAGCGTTTGCACCTATGCAGGAACGGATTCCAGTGTTTGTTTCGGAAACGGAGCACTACAAGCAGACTCCTGAACAAGTCAAGGAGTACATTGAGGGTCTGGACATTCACCTTGCGGAGAAACCTTACCTGAATTTTGTCCGTATGGACAGAATATCCTCACTCGACGATGTTGAGGGAATACTGTTTTTTGCAACTCCAGATGTACTGTCGGGATTGTGCTCATGGGCTTTCTACGACAACAACGATGAAGACGCTGTGACTGCAAAGTTTGCATCGGGATGCTGCAGCATTGTGACATTCGCGACAAGAGAAAACCGCAACAAGGGGCGACGATGCTTCATAGGCATGCTAGATCCTTCTGCACGACCGTTGGTACCTGCAAACGAACTCAGTTTCGTCATTCCGACATGCCGTTTCCGCGAAATGGTGCAAACGATGGAAGATTCCGCACTATTCAGAAAAGCTTATTCGATAGTAAGGAAGAGAATCGTAGGCGAAATCGGGAAATAGAAAATTTCAGACACAAGATTTGGGAAAAGACAGACATGAACAGGGAGAAGGCCATAGCCTACCCTTAAGTAAAAAAAGAAATCCTATGATAAAAATATATGTAATGGACACTTGCCCTGACTGCACATACGTTGAAGAGCAGATCAAGGATGACAGCCGCTATGAAATAATAGATATAGGACGGCACGTAAGAAACCTGAAAGAATTCTTGAAGCTCCGCGACTCTTCTCCTGCCTTTGCCGAAGCAAAACGGGCGGGAGCTGCGGGCATTCCATGCTTTGTACTTGAAGACGGAAGGGTTACTCTCGTTCCTGAAGATGCAGGACTCGAATCGCGCCCGACGGCTGACGGGAGCGCATGCAAGCTGGACGGAAGCGGGTGCTGATAAAAAGCTGAAAACGGAAACAGGCGGAGGCAGGGCTCCAACAAACACTAGAGGTGGAGCCTGCTCACAGCATGACGGCGGTTGTCAGAACTGCCATTCCTCACGCTTGCGGTATCCGGAACTTGTCAGAAACGCGAGCAAACCGCCCTGTTCGTCGGTAATCCTTACTTCGATGAAAGGCACCTTGGCGTGTGAAAAGACTTCTGTGGCCTCAGCATAGATGTATCCGTCGGAAACAGCCCTGAGGAAAGTTATCTGTGCATTCAGCGAGAGGGTTATATTCTTCCGGCTGTTTGCCACAGCGGCAAAAGCGTGGTCGGCCAATGTGAACAGCGCACCTCCCTGGCACACTCCTCCGGCATTGAGATGTTCGGGGGTGACGAGCATACGTGCCTTGGCATACCCTTCTCTCACTTCGAGCAATTCCACACCGGCTCCCGCAGCGAAACGGTCGTTGAGAAGCATTTCCTTCAATGATTTTTCGTATGTCATAGTGTTTTCGGTATTAAATATTTGCAAAACCTTTCTGCAAATATAGCAAACCGTGCGGATATACGATGGCAAAGAACATATTTACTCATTTACAAGACGCTCGATGACCGAATCACGTGCATGAAAGGAACCTATGGACGAGGTGTGAGGGAGAAATAGACCTGTAAGGACACAAAAAACTGATATTTGCACCATGACAAAGAACTATAGTGCACAGTTATTTGTTAACATTGTAAAGAACATAAAGTTTCAGCAATTTACATATAAACTTAATCAAATACGACAGACTTATGGATACAGATAAGATTACAATCGAGCACATACCGGCAAAGGCTTTATTCCGCACTGTGGTAGACGGTGTCGAAGCACATGTCGCATACAAGAGCGACGGAAAAAGTCTCGACATACGCCACACGATTGTGCCGGACCCCATAGGCGGGCGAGGCATAGCATCGGCACTGGTAAGAGCCGCGTACGACTACGCTCTTGCCAATAATCTTACTCCTGTAGCCACATGCTCCTATGCGGTAATATGGCTTCAGAGACATCCTGAATACCACGGCGAAACAGGCAAAGACTATGCAGGCCCTAACAGCTGTGCGCTTTAAAAAGAACGTCTTAAAATTTTTTCAAACACGGCCATGAAACCTATCTGTCTATTTTTTACAGCTATTTCACTGAACGTCTGCATGCTGTGCAACGGTCAGGCACCGGCATCTGCACCTGCGGACAACAAGACGCCGGTCAAGACGCAAACGCCTCAAACCGCAACCGGTACTCAAAAGAAATTTACTGCCGGCGACATCGAAATAACCAAGGACCTGCTTTACGACAAGTATACTCTGAAGGATACGTACAAGTACCAAAACGAGGAACGTAGCTTCAAATGGGACATCATAAAGGAAAAGCTTGCATACATAGAAAACATACAGCTTGAGAAGAACATACGATGGGCGGTTCTGCAGAACTACAAGAACCTGAACCGCGAAGCACCGCTTGTGCACAAGTACAGACGCAATGCCTACAAGCGCGTATGCGACACACTCGGAGTGGAGCGCTACCAGTCGACTCCTCTCTACCTTCCATCAGACACGCTGACCCCCGAGCGCTACGGTCCTGACGGCACCATCGTAAAAAGACTGGCCGACGTGGGCAGTTTTGCACAGGTGGCTCCGATAACCATTGAAGGGAAATGGCTTCTGCCGAAACGCTACGTGAGGGACCTCGCCGACAGCACTGTATTCCACCACGCTATATTCATTGACCGCGGCGACCAGAACATTGCCACGCTCGAACGCACAGCTCCAGGCAAATGGGTGGTGCGCAGCATGAACCCTGCCACGACGGGACGCCACAAACCTCCATACGCCCAGGAGACACCGCTGGGAATGTTCCTTCTTCAGGAAAAGAAGAACCGCATGGTCTTCCTCAAGGACGGTTCAAAACAAACGGGCGGATATGCTCCGTATGCCAGCAGATTCACCAACGGCGCCTACATACACGGTGTGCCTGTGAACGTGCCGAGGACATCCATGATTGAGTACAGCTACTCGCTCGGAACCACTCCACGCTCGCACATGTGCGTACGCAACGCCACGTCGCATTCAAAATTCGTCTACGAATGGGCACCTACACAGAAGACCATCGTTGTTGTCATAGAATAATATTATATTCATTTTTAACCATTTACATTCGTATTTCAGAGAAAAAGGAATTAACTTTGTGCCATTAATCCCATAACTCCCATGCACAAGTTATTTTTGATATTTTCTCTATTGGCTTTGCCATGCCTATTTTTTCAGCCTGAAACAAACATTCCAGACAGCAAGGAAACACCAGAAACAAAAGAACAGAACAAGACAGACATCTGCCAAGAATTGTACGAAGAGATGGAACTTGACAGCATTGTCGATTCAGATGCATTCCGACAGGCCGTCGCCGGATACTACAAGATAAAGGAACGCAAACGCGACGTACTCACACTAATAGATTTCTCCAAACCTTCAACGGAGAAGCGTCTTTACGTTTTCGACATGAAAAAGAAGAAGATGCTTTTCTGTTCGGTCGTCTCGCACGGCAGAAACAGCGGAGGCAACTATGCCACATCTTTCTCAAACGAAAACGGTTCGTACAAAAGTTCACTTGGATTCTATCTCACAGAAAACACATATCAGGGCAAGAACGGCTATTCGCTGGTTCTTGACGGACTTGAAGAAGGCATCAACGACAACGCCAAGCGCAGAGCCATCGTAATGCACGGCGCGGCATATTCCAATCCGTCGACAATACGCTGTTCGGGACGTCTGGGACGCAGCCTAGGATGCCCTGCAGTGCCACAGGCTCTCTCACGCCCCATCATTGATGCCATAAAGGGCGGAAGCGTGCTCTACATATACGCCAAGAAGCCTGAATATTTTGCTCAGAGCCACATTGCCGAGCGCCCTTCGAACATACTTTGATTTCACACACATAATACAAACAACACAAACCTATGCTTCACTTTGATACCGACTATATGGAGGGTGCTCATCCGGAAGTGATGAAGCGCCTCATGGAAACAAATCTCGAACAGACTTCAGGATACGGCAACGACACGTACACACTGCATGCCAAGGAACTCGTACGCTCGGCATGCGGACAGCCGGATGCGGCAGTATATTTCCTCGTAGGCGGGACGCAGACAAACTCAACTGTAATCGATGCGCTCCTCGCACGCCACGAAGGGGTGCTGGCGGCCGAAACTGCACACATCAACGTTCACGAATCGGGTGCAATCGAGGCCACAGGCCACAAGGTGCTCACTTTGCCTCAGCACGAAGGCAAGCTTGATGCCGGCGAAGTGGAAGAATACATCACCAACTTCTACCGCGACGAAACATACGAGCACATGGTGGCTCCAGGCATGGTGTACATTTCCCACCCTACTGAATTCGGAACACTCTATACGCTAGATGAGCTCGAAGCACTCAGCAATGTGTGCCGCAAAGCCGAAATTCCTCTTTATCTCGATGGTGCACGCCTCGGATACGGACTTGCATCGCCAAACACCGATGTGGCTCTTACGGACATAGCACGCCTTTGCGATGTCTTCTACATAGGCGGAACAAAGGTCGGAGCGCTTTTCGGCGAGGCTGTCGTCGCACGCGACCACTCACTGCTCCGCCACTTCACACCTCTAGTAAAACAGCATGGTGCACTGCTGGCTAAAGGACGACTCCTGGGCATACAGTTCGAAGCACTGTTCACCGACAACCTCTACCAGCACATCGGTACACACGCAATCGAAATGGCCATGAAGCTGAAGGAAGCTTTCATCGTGAAGGGCTACCGCCTGCACATCGACTCACCAACAAACCAGCAGTTCGTATGCCTGTCGAATGCAACAATCGACCGCCTGGCAGAAAATGCCACTTTCGAACTCTGGGGACCGAGAGGTGAAAAAGAAACTGTCGTGCGCTTCGTCACAAGCTGGGCAACACGCGAGGAGGATGTAGATGCACTGATTTCTCTTCTGTAAACCAATCCATTCATTGCATTATGGAAGAAACGAAAAACAAATATTCATGCATCGACTGCGGTACCCAAAACTGCAAATACAAAGACCGCACATATCCGGACTTCTGCCTCACGACGAACCTCAAAGACGAAGACATGCAGTGGGCGCTAGAGCGCTACGACGAAGGCGACAACCGCAAAATTATGATTGCCAGTGCTGAAGTGGAGTACGAGGGCTATTGCCAATGGACACGCGTGCAGGAAATCATGGAATTTGCGAACAAGATTGGAGCAAAACGCATAGGCATAGCAAACTGCATAGGCCTCATCAACGAAGCACGCATATTTGCACGCATACTGCGTTCAAACGGTTTCGAGCCTTACTCGGTCATCTGCAAGGTGGCGGGACAGGCTAAAAGTTCAATGGGCATACCGGCGCAATGCGAAAGCATAGGTGTTGCCATGTGCAATCCGATTATGCAGGCACGCCTGCTCAACGAAGCGCATACGGATCTCAACGTTGTCATAGGACTCTGCGTCGGGCACGACAGCCTTTTCTACAAATACTCCGATGCATACGTTACGACGCTCGTGACCAAAGACCGCGTGACAGGAAACAATCCCGCAGCGGCCCTGTACACGGCAAACTCCTACTACAAGAAAAAGTTCTTCAAGGAAGAAAACAAATGACCGCAGATTTATAAATACAATTTTATACAAATAAAGGCAACTCTACGAAATGCACTGCTCAGCACCATTTCAGAGTTGCCTTTTTTCTATATCAAACAAATTCACCCCGTCAGTTGATTGCAGGAACCAATCGCCACAATGACGTCAACTTAATCCGCACAGCCGTATTTATATCTCATGCAATCTATGATTTCCACCATCTCGTCGCGCAGCCACGCAGGTTTCAGCACCTCAATTTCATCGCGGTGCCACAGAAGTTCCTGCATGAAATCGTATGTCGGACGCACACGTATTTCAAAGATACTGTAGTCCTCGCACCTCTCCGTTTCCACCTGTGCCCCATCCTGCATCAAAGGCAAATCGCGGATATAATTCGCCTGACTGGCGCTGGCCTTCAGAACTACAGTTTCAACGTCTGTATCCAAATCGTGAAAAACTCCGAAAAAGCCGTCAAAGTAATTTTGCGGAGAGAAGTCTTCCGGATAATCGAAACTCTTATCCGTCACCTTCAAATCGTGCATACGGTCGAGACAGTAAATGCCTATGAAATCACTGTCGCAAACCTTGCCTACCATATACCAGCGCTGTTTAAAAAGCTTCACGCAAAGAGGCATAAGAGCATATTCATGCACATCACCGCGCATATAGTTGTAATACTTTATGTCGACTACGCAATTCCGCTTCATGGCATCAATGACACTGTCAAGGTAATGCAGGCCCGAAGGAACATTTTCAAGAACAATCCGGTCCTTTATGGCTCGGCATCCTATGAGCGAATTGCTTACCGAACAAGTGCTCAACAACCACTTTTCGACACTGCCGTTATGCAGATCGTCCATATTGGCAATGTAATATCTGTACTCGCCCCTCTTCTCACAATCAATCTGAAGGCCGAAAATATCAAAAATGGCATTTTTCCATTTGTGGAACGTCCGCTTGAGCAATTCGTCTCCATTGTTCAAGTCCTTATTGTCAATCCATTTGCGGTTTATGTCTTCAAAAGTTATAAACCTGGCCCTGTTGATTGTATCAACCAGCCACACCAACTTGTTCAACTGATTCTGCGCCATACTATTTCTATTTTTCATGTCAATACAAATATAGCACAAAGATGTGAATTTCTAAGGCACACCATATAATCTGATGAATATTTTACCAAATTTCACAGTTAGCACACGATTGTCCGACAAATAAAAATCCATTGAGAATGGCTGCGCTACGGCAAACATCCTCAATGGACCAAACACCTATTACTTATCTATAAGAAAATCAATTATCCAAATACTGCTCAACGAGTCTTACAGGTCCGCACAAACCGGCAGGCTGCATAGGAGAATCTTTCCGGTGATAATACCATATAGAGAAACCTATTCGGTTCTTTTCAGGTCGCTCCTGATTCTTCAGGAACCAGTCTGGGAAACCCTTCATTGCATGTCCGCGTTCACCGCGATCGTCACCCCACTCAAAATCGGCAGGATACTGTTCGTCCCCGATAAGCCTGTTTGCCCAGTTGTTGGTGACGTGCAGTTCAATATGGTTTTCGCCCTCACGGATATAGTCGGTCACATCTACCTGATAAGGAGGATACCAAAGCACCACGGAATGCTCGCCGTTTATACGCACTTCCACAATGTCATTCACACGACCGAGGTCAAGCAAGAATCTCTTTTTACCGGCAAGCTGTTTCTTGGAAACAGTGAATTTGTTTCTATACACGGCTGTTCCTGAAAAATATTTTATCCGCTCATCGTCACTCGTACTGAAGTCAACAAGCTTTTCAAGTGTCATTTTAAAAGAAGGCAACAGCTTCGGACAGAACTCCACGTCCCAACCACCTTCAATGGCTTCATAGTTCGTTTTCTCCACCAAATATTCTTTCGCCTTCTGATACTTCCTTTCAGCGGTTTTAGGAAGCACCACAAACATTGACTCATGAGGATGGAGGGCCAAACGGACATAAACAGAATCATTCTGTTTTCTCCAACGAGCCGGTTTCATGATTACGCCTCCATAAGCATCCCACAATTCAGGCACAGCCTTGGCATCTCTCTTAAATGCATACTCCTTATCAAGACATGAATCGGAAGCATTGATGATAAAATATATTTCAGCATCAGCACTGGTGCGATGAAGCACAGCTCTGTCTGTAGAAACAAACTTGCCTTGCTGAAGCATCATCTGACATCTGGACAAATATGTGAAGAACGCTTTGCCTGGCTTTATCCACGTCTGGTTGCGCCCGAAATGAGTTCCCCACCAACCCATGCCCATTCCCGGCTGGTACCTATCGTCAAAAGGCTGATGCACCCAATGATGGAGAAATAAACGGTTGGCACCAGAGACAAAAGACCCGTCGGCAAAAGGTTTCAGAAATTCAGGGTCCTCGGTATACTGACTGATAGAAGGAGAACCGGTAAAAGCCTCAGCACCCACAATCTTCTTTCCGTAATCGGCGGCTGCCTTAACAATGACATCCGAAATGGCACCACTGCCTCCCGTCCAAAATTCTCCCATCGGAAGATCGGCCAATCCTACACCTGCATACGTATCAAACTGTCCTGAATATGGTTCCCAGTAAAAATCAAGACCAGCCTCGTTGATCATTCTTTTACCTACCATCCACCCCTTTTCCATGAACAGTTTCCTTATCACCTCATTGTAATCCTTCTTGAACTTCTCAATCTTGTCATTTGAGCATCCGCTCTCCATCAAGGCAACGAAAGGAATCGGGTCATATCCTTTAATACTTATGAAATCACTCTTGAAATTTTTCGTCCAATTCTGCTTGCCAGCCTCATAGCTGTCAATCAAGATATGGTCAAATGAGTTGCCCAAGTATTCACCCAGATTATCCTTCAAGGGTTGCAAAACATTCGTCCAATGGAATACAGATTGTTCCTCGCTCATTTTATCAGCCTCAAGCGCCTTGCCTATCAATTCATCAGGCAACGGATGAGGATTTGACATCGTAGGCGCATACCCTAAACGCACCACTGTCCAATTGCCAGCAGGAGCATCCCACGACAGAGTTCCATCCTTATCCATGCAGGCACTTATGTCGAGAACATCCGACTCTGAAATCTGCTCTTTATCCATTACGGCCATAACCGCAATATCCTGATAATAGGTTGCAGGAATACGTGGAGAGCCCCAACCGCTGTATATGGGTGGCACAGGACGCTCCAATTTTACATTTATTTTCTGCCCTCCGGCAACCATCTTCTTTGTAGACACAACCATCTGCATTCCCCTTTCTTCGGTAATCCAAGGTCCGCCGGTGGTTGAATACCCGGCAGTGCCCTGAAGACCTATCTTCAGGCCCAACCTCTTTGCCTCTGAGGCAGCATGCTTCATGGCGTCCCAATATGCCTTGCTCCTATAGGTCCGTTCCGGCCACGGATTATTTCCTATAGGCGTATGCGACTCCTGCACGGCCGATGCAAGATTAAAGATTGTTGCACCGCCTATTCCCGATTCGGCCATCGACTCAAGATCCTTCGTGATTCCTTCCTTTGAAAAATTACTGCCCATCCAGTGCCACCACACATAAGGACGATAGCGCGTGGCCGGCTGTGAAACAAACTGACGAGCCAGTTCGGTCAAAGGAATGTCGATACTGTCATTCAATTCGGTTTCGCCGGCAAATCCCAATCCGTGCGAACCTGCCAACAACAATGCCAACAAATATTTTATTCTGTTCTTTCTCATAATCAATCTGTGGTTTTAAAAACATTAAAATACTGCACATTATCGGCCTGCACAACAAGTCTTACACCTTTGCCGGATACCGGTTTTATCCGTTTTCCGCATATCAGGCCGAATATCCCGCCTTCATATATTCTTTCCCACTTTCCGTCTGCCGACAAGACTTCAATCCTGTACGGCTTGCCGACTCCTCGAAGATGGTTCGGATTGTCTATCACAAATTCAAAGCGGTCGAACGAAACTGTTTCAGAGAAAACTTTTTCCAAAATCTGCATGTTGCTGTCGTCCGTTCGCCTGTTCAACTCCTTCTGTTCAAACAACGCATCCTTATTTATCAAACCATATACAGCATCTTCCACTGAAGAGTCAAAAGTAAGTTCAAGAACTGTATGTGAAGAGTGAGTTCCATTTGACAGCACGACGCCTTCAGCTGTCTGTTCCACGTCGGCCTGTCCAAGAACTGCCTTAGATGAAATCAATTTATGATTGATTGAAGGCAGTACCATTCTTTGTCCATCCCAATCAAACAAATGCACGTATACCACATTGTCCCTGAACAAGCTGTTCTCCCACGGTCCAGCCTTGCATCCCTCGATGGTGAAGCCGTATTGCGAAAGCCAATGCGAAGTAGCAGGTCCCTTTACAGGTTGAGCATCGAGCATCGGAGGCAAGAAGAAAAGATAATTGTAGTCGCACATTGCAGTTTCGACAAGCGTACGAATCCTACTCTCAGGAGTTGCCATATTGACAATGTCCTTCAAGCGGGACTTAGGCGTCACATCCAGCTTGACGACACGACCGTTGCGATATTCACACTCCACAGTTGTATTTCCTGAAGCCTTCAGTTTGAAAGACACATCCCAATCCTCCGGCCATGCAGGAAGCAGGAATATCTTTTCACCGTCCGACTGCAGAAGCATACTCTGCAGACAGTTGACAGAATTGGCCCCGTGGTCATTATCAGGCGTTCCGTCCATCTTGCACTCCCAAAATGCAGGGAAACGCGGACGAGGACGGTTAGGGAAAGGCGTACCAAGAGGAATATTATCGTTCCAATGAACGAACTGGTCGTTGAAATTGATACTTGCCAGTCGTGCGGCCTCACGAGGAAGTCCCAGATAAGCAGCCTGCACGGGAGCCGATTGCCATCCACCTGTTTCAGTTCCCTGACTGTCGTTTGTACCATCCACACTCACCGTCCTCAGATGGAATGAAAGGCGTGCAGTATTCAGCATCTCGGGTTTTCCCAACCAAACCTGGCAGAACGGATATACAGAATACAGCTCCGGCGACTCACAATTAGTTCTTCCAGGATCATACTCATCGCCCACGGCCAACAGCTTTTTGCCTCTCACGGTCTTTGTAGGAACATTCGAAGGCAGAATCTTTCTGAACTGTTCCCACTTATTCCTGTACGAAGGCTCAATGTCGAAAGAAAGCAGTTTGTCCAACAGAAACTTCAAGCAACCTATTTCAGTGCATGGGTTCGTAACACCCTGATAAGTTTCTGCACATCCCACACCTTTCATCACATAGCATCCACTATCGTCTCTTTCAGGAAAATGAAGCTGATAGAATTTTATGAACTCGTCGGCACAAGGCACCAGCACAGAATCTAAAAAAGCACGGTCTCTCGTGTGCTCATAATATTGGCACATGATTGCAGGAAGCTCTATCGTTGCCAGCTGATGATACCTTAAATGGTTCGGCACCTGCTCCCAATTGAATACACCAACATTATGCCACCAGCTGGCCTCCATGATGAAAGCTCCGTCGTGGCCGAAAATCTTTTTGCAATGGTCCTTGCATACTTCCAATCCGTTTTTCACGAATTCCATTCCTTTGACCATACAGTCATAATCGCCTCTGGTTGCCATACTCCAATAAGGATGGCGCGTATTCTGCCACATAAATGACAAGATAGCCCAGTCGCGGTTATCGGGCGATACAGGATTAGGCTTCGTTTTATCAAAACCCAATACTCCTGCCGGCATATCCATCGTAAAGATTGAGCCGTTGTAAGGTGGCGGCACTTCGCCTCTGCTGGCTATAGCCTCGCAGAAACGTTCCAGTGCATACCGCTGTGTCAGTTGCCAGGCATTGACTTTCGGGTCGAGCAATTTATGTCCTTCGTAGGCCAATGCACCCTGCTTAATCTGCGTGTAACGGCACTGATCGAGGTTGACAGCATCGTTGCCGCAAGAAATCACATTTATAAAACTTCTATTCCAGAATTCTTTCCAGTATTTCAGATGTCCTTTTCTGTCAAATTCAACAGGAGCAGAAACAGCATTTTCAAACTCGTCAAGCGAAGATGGCTGGAAAGACTCAACACGTATGCAGGCCTCCCATTCCTTACATTTCTTTTCCGTCTCAAGCACAAAATCTCCTTTCCGATGCAAATTCTTTCCACTCAAAAAACAGCCCGAAACTCTACCAAGAATAGGGTCCTTGGCCTTGGCAACAAATTCTGCGGTATTTTGTTTCCTCAAATTCTCACCCCAAACGGAAGAATGATTCACATAGGCCCAGCCCATGCCGTTGGAGGCGCAGTCAAGCAACACTCCTTCCGTACCATTATCGGCTTCAAGCTTCTTGTTTATCGAGCGCAACGGCTCCAGCGTATAAGTTATTTTTCGCTGACTTTTGGATTTTCCTTTCAGATAAATCAACGGCTGATTGGCAGATACGCAGAGTTCAAGCTCAACACCGTCACCCTCAATAAATATTGCGGCATCACGCAGCGACAATTCCTGTCTGAACGAAACAGACGTATTCAATGCCGGTTCAAAGCGCATGCGTATACGTCCCAATTTAGGAAGCTCATGACCGGCATCAAAAGCATTGACCTTGCTGATGTAAAACAATATATCACCGTTTGGCTCCGCCCACACATTCATTCCTATGTCACCATTACCCAACGGCATAGAACCGAAAGAGTTTTCACTAGGAGTTTCCCAAACGACATTCAATCTATCCAGCTCTTCCGAATAACAGCGGAAAGAACACAACAGAAACAATATCAGAATAATCCTTTTCATAAGCTAGCAGGTTTTTATTTTATGCAACCGTAAATATCAAAGCAAACTTTGTCACCTGCCAACATACACAAAAGGAACGGCATGGAGAACAAATCTCATTGGTATACGCAAAAATGGGAATACAATGTAATGCCTATGTATTCCGACAGCAATCTCGAATATTTTTTTCATAGTTTAATAGTTTATGTTTGATTATTCTTCCAATATGCAAAAATAAAAACCTTGACAGCTCAAACTATAGCATTTAAAAGACATGTTATAGGACATTTACGACATTTGCATATCAGAAGCCACAAATACAACATAAATTATACACTATTCTTGACGCCATAGATGGCATAACGCTTAAAACGATAAGCGGCCCACATCTGGTCGCCGTAAGAAAAATGCCACCACTCGGCTGGGTAATTCACAAACCCTTCACTGCACATAGCCTTGAGAAGTATCTTGCGATGCTTTCGCGCCACCATGGAAACCTTGTACGAAGTTGCCATCTCCGGACACTTCTCCGGATACGTACTGCCCATGTCAACCGGATTTCCGTTCATGTCACAAAGCGTAAGGTCAACAGCTCCTCCTGACTGATGGCCGCCGCCTATGCCCGCTGTGCTTCGGCGAAGATGCACCTCCAGCTCACGTTCATCAGCAAATTTCTCCTTAAGACTAAGAACTGTTTTCCGTCGCCGTTCTAACTGCTCGTCAGTACTGCGATAAAGATCATAAACATAAATACCATATCCCTCTCCTTTCAGCTTTTCAGCAACATTCCTCAATTTGTCGGCAACAGAAGCCCTGCAAAACTTCACCCCACCACCATCAACAAATATTCCGTCACCAGAACGAACAGCCATCATAGGCTCATTGTTTTCACGAACAGGCTTGGAACGCAATATTTCCCCCGGAAGCATTTCCCTTAATCCCAAGAAATTCAACAAACAGTTATATAATATTCTGATTTTCATGTGTTACAAAGACTACGTTGCTTAATAATAACAAAGGATGAATACAACTACTACCGCAAATATAATAAATACAAGACTAACAGAAGGATTTAAAACTTATTTGATAAGTAAAGGATATATATTTTTCATAAATCAGTATAAGGAATATAGTTATTTGAGATTAAGAGATTTAGAAGAATTACCTTGTTTTAGGGTAATGATTTGGCAACCGTAACGATTGCCGTGCTTTGCATCGCTTTGCTTATTCAAGTAACTCTTATGAATGCGTAAAACACGAAGAACATTTTAAAATTCATTCATTTAAGGAGTACTATACGCATCAAACTAATAAATGAAACGGCCTATCTTTCAAATAAAATGTAACAATATGTTAATATTTCCTCTTACCGTTTTCTATCTTACTTATAAAGAATTAAAAATAGTCCATTAGCGGATTTAAATTGGCACATACTTAATTTTGCAAATATATAAATACTAATCAATATTTCCCCAAGCGTCAAAATCATCCATCATGTCATTAAATTCTCTGTTCTCATCATCCCAATTTGATTGCCCACCATAGAAATTGTCATTAACAAAGCATTCTTGTTCAAATGCAATTTGTTCTCTATCATTTTGATCTCTTCGGATATAAAAGTCATTAATTGAAGATGATATCTTTTTAGCAATTTCAATTATATCTTCTTCAGAATAATCTTTTGAAGACCATTGGAAACAGTCATCATAAGATTTAAAATCTGGATAAAGCTCTGAATACCCACCATTTTGGAAAATGAACCAATCTTTTTGTGCTTCTCCAAAATAGCAAGATGGTTTTATCCTTTCTATTATTATCAAATTATAATCCCAGCTTTTCTCGTATTCATAACCTTCATTTTTATTTTTACCTGTTTGCATAAACCCTTTTCCATATGATGTATATAGATTCCAATCATATGAATCATCATATAGACTTAACTCACTGTCTATTCTTTTGAAGGCAGACTCTATATTTTCATATAGGCAATTTTCATTATCCTTATAAAATGTATAATTTCTAATCATATATATTGATTTTCAGCTATATTAACCAATAATAAACAAACAATTTACTCAACATACTTACAAAAGTATGAGATTTTTGCAATAAATTCTTATCTTCTAATGCTTTTATTCGCTTTTGAAGAGAATTTTGAGTATATATATATTTTCAACACTTTATTCTTATTTATGGATGCAATCCACAAACCATTTTTCCTTTCATTCACTTTTTGTCTGAACAATTGCACAAGCGGAACATCATTCACACATATATGGTATTATCCTTTTCAATTTTTACATTCTTTAAATATGAATGTTACATTTTCATCATGGAACTTGCGGTTGAACTCTAGAAAATAGAAATCAACTTTTGGCCTTACCCCTTTCAACTTACACAACTCCAAATTACTCTCAGAGAAATTTAAGGTGTTTAAACAGAAGTCAATTAACGGTAAAAGTTTTCTACATAAGGGAAGTATCGTTGTAACTTATCCACATATTCATTGAACTTGTTACGTTCTTCTTTATGTTCCCGTTCCATAGTTTTGATATGTTATATCAATTCTTTGCTCTGATTTTCAAATGCGGATATACGTTGTTGTAAATCTTCCATTTCGGTTTTCAATTTATTGCCACCGTAAAGAGAGTCAACCTTTGCCACGAATGCAGCTTTCGCTTCCGTCTTGGCTGCTTCCAGCTTCTCCGACTTGACCTCTTACATCACATTACCAAGCTGGTCTGTCTGTAACAGCCACATGTTGGCTTCAAATTCTCCCGTATGCCGTATCAAATCACGATAAAACCAAACTCTGGTAGAATAAGATAATAATACTGATTTTTAATTTTGCTACGTCACTTCATCTGTTTACAAGATTATTCCAGAGATTTTCCGTAATTTTGAAGCTTATTCAGCCATTAATGTAAATGAGCTGATAGAACAACAAACAATATCTTCATTTATATCAAAGAAAAACAAAACAATCAAACAATAATTTTCAATTTATCATCGACAAAATGAAAACACAAAAACTGATATTATCACTGCTATTAGGTTTTATGTCATTCACTGGTGCAACGGCACAAACTGAAATAGAAAGAAGATTTACAGAGAAGGTCGATTCTCTCAACGAGCTGTTCTATTTAAAGTCCAAAGAAGACAGATTCAAAGACTGTGAAACGATTTCCAGAAACATAATAGAACTGTATGAAGAATATTCTGACAAAGTGTCCGAAGGTTATTCTTATTTCAAATATGCCAGCTACTACAATCTTGCTTGCATTCAGGCAAAACAAGGCAAGAAAGATGAAGCAACAGTCAGTCTTATAGAGGCACTGAAGGACGGCAAATTGGAAATCAGCTACAAAAAACTTATCAACGATTCTGACCTGAAAAACATTCTTGATGCAGAGGCACTGAAACCAGTATTGGACAAATTGAAAGCAACGACTGACTATCTCTATATTCTGAAGAATGCGCCTGCATATACAAAATCTTTGTCTACTGACACTTTGCCCGTAATAACCTATCTGCAAGCAGACAATCCAGACCTGAAACGCGTAAGGCAATATTTCAATCTGGACAGTCTTGTTGTACCAAACGATGAAACTGCAACAATAAAGAACGTACTCACATATATCCACAACAAGATACGTCACGACGGTCAGAACGGAAATCCTTCAGGAGGTGCAAATGCAATTAACTATGCAGAGGCTTGCAAGGACGGCACCAGAGGCTTGAACTGCCGCGGGCTTGCAACAGTTCTCAACGAATGCTACCTGTCTATCGGTATTCCTTCAAGGGTCATCACATGCTTGCCAAAAACTTACATCAACGATTGCCATGTCATAAATGCTGTGTATTCGTCAGAGCTCAACAAATGGCTTTGGATTGACCCTACGAACAATGCATGGGTGACAGACGACAAAGGCAACATGCTGAGCGTACAGGAAGTAAGAGAGAGGTTGAGAACAGACAAACCTGTCAAAGTCAACGAGGAAGCGAACTGGAACAACGAAAGGGAAACAAATACGGAGGACTATCTGTACGAATACATGGCAAAGAATCTGTTCTACATAGAAAGCTGGACACACTACGGATTCAACACTGAAAGCAACAAGGAAAATCCTGTAAACTACATAATACTGCAACCGACAGGCTGCGACAGCAGTGAAAGAAGACCCGGGAATATATCGGTCAATGACGACAATTATGCATGGCAGTCTCCGCAGAAGCAAAAATGAAACATTCCCATAAAGAAGATAAAATATGGACAAGAAATCCTCGCTGAAGTAGCTTCAGCAGAACCTGTCAAACAGGATACATGAGGATGACATCCATGAAGCATGCTACTATGCTCAAGGTATAGGAGGCGAAAGGATGAGAAAGATGCTTTACACTCTAATGTTCGACGAGGACAAAAGAGTATCGGAAAATTCAGCATGGATTCTCACCCATTTCGACCTTCACACCAACGAGTGGCTCTACCAGAAACACGATGAGCTCATAGATGAAGCCATGTCTACAAAAAGCGATTCCAAAAGAAGACTTCTGCTCACCCTACTGCTCCGACAGCCGTTCCATGAAGAAACGGTGCGCACCGACTTTCTTGATTTCTGCATGGAACACATGATGTCCGTTGCCGAACCCATCAGTGTAAAGGCCATGTGCATGAAGCTGGCTTTCGAACAGTGCCGTTTCTTTCCCGAACTGCTGGCAGAACTTAGAAATGCTCTCGAAATCATGGAACCGTCAATGCTTACAGCGGGATTGAGGACTACCAGAAAAAATGTGATGAAAGCCATCAATTCACAGCTGAGATAACAACAAGAACAAACACGGTTGCAATCAATCATCGACACTGTTGCAGACACGTTCAGTACTTCTTGAGAAGTACTGCAATACTGAGGCCTAAGTATTGTAATACTGCCTAACAAATACTCCAGTACTTCCTAAGAAGTACTGGAGCTAAAAATAAGGTTCTCAAGTCAGATTACAAAACACGTACAAATTTATTATTACCAGGAATAAACAAGGTCATTTGCTGAGCAAGTCATCTACCTCGCTTCTCACCGGTACGGACGACTGAGCACCACGACGTGTCACAGCTATGGCCGAAGCGGCTGTTGCAAATCGAACGGCTTCGAGGAGAGAGCGTCCTTCGGACAACGAGACAGCCAGTGCACCGTTGAAAACATCGCCTGCGGCTGTCGTATCAACCGCATTTACCTTATAAGCAGGAACAATGGTTCTGACATCGCGCGTTCCTACAAAAGCACCCGACGAACCGAGAGTTATGACAACCTGCTGAACACCTTTGCCTAGAAAGAAATCAACGGCACGAGAAGCTGAACTTTCATCAGCAACCTTTATACCCGTAAGAATTTCGGCCTCCGTCTCATTAGGAGTTATCAGCGAAACACAACCAAGAAGTTTGTCGGACAGAGCACATGCCGGAGCAGGATTAAGAATCAACCTTTTGCCTCTTGATGCAACAAGTTCGGCTACATGCTCGACCGTCGGCAACGGAATTTCGAGCTGAACCAGAACAATATCACACTCATCAATCAGCCCGACAGCATCATCGATATCAGACACACTCAACGACGCATTTGCACCAGAGACTACAATAATACGGTTCTCACCGCTATCTTCGACCGTAATCAATGCCGTGCCTGTAGGTGCATTGCTGTCGGTCAGCACATGCGACAGGTTCATCCCTTCATCAAGAAAATGCTGTTTCGTCTATTTGCCGAACAAATCATCTCCTACCTTTGTAACGAAAGAAACACTCCCGCCTATTCTGGCTACAGCTACAGCCTGATTGGCTCCTTTGCCTCCCGGATTAACCATAAAGCTTTGTCCGAAAACGGTTTCTCCCGCACTCGGAGCACGACCTACGTTCACAACGAGATCGGTGTTGCTGCTTCCTACGACTACTATCTTGCCCATTGCCTATTCATGCGTTTTACGGATAACTGACTTTTTGTTTCACATCACTTTAGAGATTTTCCATCAGAAAAAGCGTTGCCTACCTTTTCGCCAAGAACGTAATAGTTGTGGTTGACCGGGTCGTAAGTAATAGGCCTCAACTTTGAAGCGTCAATATTGCCGTTGTCGTCGAGCACTTCTTCCGCTGCAGACACGTTGACAATCTTGCCTACCATATAGCACGTCTCAGGATCGTACGAAACGAGCTCGCACTCAACAGCCATAGGCAATTCCTCTATCAGAGGAGCATTGACATATTCAGACTTCACGGCATGGAAACCGGCCTTCGCAAACTTGTCGGGTTCCTTGTTGCCCGACACGATGCCTACAAAATCGCACTGCGCAACGCGGTCGGCAGTAGCCATACTTACGGTGAAAGCCTTTGTGGAAAGTATGTTCTGCGTGGTCTTGTGGCCTTCAGACAAACATATTCCCACCATGTTATCAGTATATATGCCACCCCATGCGGCATTCATGGCATTGGGTTTGCCCTCAGAATCGTATGCAGCAACAATGAATACCGGCATAGGATACAGCCATGTTTTTACTCCAAAATTCTTACGCATAATCAGATATGTTTTTATGGTTTGTAATGTAAAAAAATCAATTCATGTTCGAGAACAAACATCAAGGCGCAACGGCAATCTTTATGACTCCGTCGAGCTTGTTCTCGAAAATTCTGTAGGCCTCAGCAATGTCGCCGAGACGGTAACGGTGCGTGATGAGAGGAGTGGTGTCAATCTTTCCTTCGGCAATGAGACGCAGTATCTCGGCACAGTCGCATCCGTCAACCCCACCCGTCTTGAATATAAGGTTCTTTCCGTACATATCAGGCAGAGGAAGTATCTGCGGACGATCATAGAGAGCAACAACGGTGACTACAGCATTAGGACGTGCACACTCCCATGCTAGACGGAAAGTATCATCGGCACCGGCAACCTCGATGACAATGTCGGCACCTCCATGCTCACTATGTTCCTTGACAAAATCAAGACAGTCATCGGGGGCAACAGTCAGCACGCCGGGATAGTGTTCACTGACAAAACGGCGACGTTCTTCGGACTTTTCGCACACGATGATGCATCGAGGATTCTTGAGACGTGCGCAAAGGAGAGTGCACAATCCGGTAGGACCTGCTCCAATTATCAGCACCGTATCGTCAGGAGTAATTTCAGAAATGCGTGCGGCCCAGAAACCGGTAGCTAGTATATCGCCGACAAAGAGAGCCTGTTCGTCGCTCACGCTGTCGGGAATACGGTCAAGCCCCTGATCGGCATGAGGCACTCTGACGTATTCGGCCTGTCCGCCGTCGATACGGCATCCCAAAGCCCAACCGCCGTCTGGGTCCTCACAGTTGTTGACATAGCCGTGACGGCAGAAAAAGCATTCACCGCAGAACGTTTCAACATTGACTGTCACCCTGTCGCCCGGACGGACCGAGGTTACTGCGTCACCAACCTGTTCGACTACTCCAACCATTTCATGTCCAACCGTAATACCAGGAACGGCACGCGGAACACTCCCGTGCTTAATGTGAAGGTCGCTTGTGCAGATGCTCCCGAGAGTGACGCGCACGATGGCATCACCAGGATTCAATATGCACGGTTCAGGTTTGTCGATAAGTTCAAACCTGCCTTTTTCCATATATGTATAAGCAAGCATATTTTTAGGTTTTATTGTTTAAGGTCATAAAAAAGATACTGCACGGAACAGTAGATACAAATGTAGCAAATTGCCTCCACTAAACAGCGTTAAGGAAATATATAAAATCGGAGTGCAGGCAATGTATTGCAGAAACGAAACGACCTTTTATACAAAAAGTCTGAAACGGTATTGAAAGAATGCTAAAATCGGCACTGCGTAATCAATATTTACTATTTTTGCCGGTGCTACTATCCCGTTACTTAAATCTTAACGAAAGCATGACAATGAACACAGCAAAAATCTTATCGGCATTATGTCTGGCTATCTTACCGCTTACTATGCAGGCTCAAAAATATCGCCTCGCATGGGAAGAAAATTTCAGCGGAAAAGAAATCAATGACGAATACTGGAGCAAAATTCCACGCGGAAGTTCCGACTGGAACAGACACATGTCGTACCACGAAAGCTTGTACGATGTAAGAAAGGGAAAACTAGTGCTCTACGGAAAAGTCAATGACGGGATTGCACCTGAAGACACGGCACGCTACATCACCGGAGGTGTATACACCAAAGGCAAGAAAAACATAACCTACGGCAAAGTGGAAGTGAAGGCACGTCTGGATGGTGCCAAAGGTGCATGGCCGGCAATATGGATGCTTCCGGAAAAAGGCAAATGGCCCAACGGAGGCGAGATAGACATAATGGAACGCCTCAACTACGATGGATTTGCCTACCAGACGGTACATTCGTACTACACTTTTGTACTCAACGAGAAAAGCAACCCGAAACAAAGTTCTACCGGCAAGATTGATGCCGACGGCTTCAATATCTATGCCGTTGAGATACTGCCTGACAGCCTTGTGTTCTCCATCAACGGCAAGAGGACATTTGCCTACCCGAAAATAGAAACAGACAAGAAGGGACAATATCCTTTCGGCACACCTTTTTATCTGCTCATAGACATGCAGGTTGAGGGCAGCTGGGTCGGCAAGGCCGATCCGAAAGATTATCCGGTCAAGATGGAAATCGACTGGGTCAAGTTTCACGAACTTATACAATAACACAATACATAAAAGCATCGATTATGGAAAACAAGAAAACAGCCCTGCTGATGACTTTTGCGGTTTTGGCATCAGTGGCGTGTACAAACAAAAGCGAGATAACGGAAAAGGACCTGACAGGCAACTGGATTGAAGTAATGCCTGTCAACAAGAACTACGTACAGGGCATAACAATGAATGAAGGCGGAGAGGCATCTTCAATAGGCATGGCTACGCTGAAATATGAGAAATGGAAACTGCTGGACAAAGGACAGATTGTGCTTGAAGGCAAAAGCATTGGAAACGGACAGACCATAGACTTCTCAGACACTCTGTCGGTCATCTCGCTCAACAACGACACATTGACTCTCGGCAAAGGCGAAATGTACAGAATACAATATACAAGACATGATTCAGTTCCTCAAGCCATCGGCGGAAGCGATGCGGCAATGGGATATACCTACTCTGAAGTTCTCAAGAAAAAGATAAGAGTGTTCGAAGATGGAGAAAAGGTGGTATCGGCAACAGATCCGAATTCTTCATACGCCTCGTTCATTGTGTTTGCACCCGATTCATCCCAAGCAGAACTGTTCATGCCTGAAGGCAGTGTTGTGCTTGACCACCGCAAAAGGCCTGACGGAACTTCTGTGTGGAACGTTGAAGACGACGACACTTACATGATTGAGAAATTCGAAGGCAACCTGCTGGTGAGCAGACGCGGCAAACTGCTCTACTCCACCCTCGGTACAGAAGACAAGCTTGATGCCACATTCACAACTGGTGACGGCAAGGAAGTCAAAGCCGCATTCTATCAGAAAACGGGAGTGGTTCAGATTTCATTCGACGGCCAGCAGTCTGTGCTGAAGCAGTATCGTACCGCTTCGGGGTACGGATATGCAGATCCTGTATATGACCTGCGAGGCAAGGGCGACGAAGCTACATTGACAAGAAAGTCTGACGGGAAAAAGATTCTGCTTAAGGAAAAACGCTGACAATACACATAAAAACAATGCGGAGCAAGTTTTTAAGACTTTGCTCCGCATTGTTTTTATGCATAATATCCGATGTGTCAGAAACGCTCATCTGTAGGACGGATGTTTATTTCATTGTCGTCAGTCGATTTATAATCATCCAGCCTTGCACCGCAATACTTGCAGAACTGGGCTTCGCTGTCGTGTCCGTCGCGATTGCATTTCGGGCATCTGCGCTTGGCAAACTTCTTGTGCTGGCTGACCATTGTTGCAGAAACGATTCCTGTAGGGACAGCAATTATTGTATAACCGATAAGCATTATGACAGCCGAAATGAAACGTCCTACGGGGGTGACCGGAGTAATATCGCCATAGCCAACGGTTGTCATGGTCACAATGGCCCAATATATGCTGTTGGGGATGTTGTTGAAATCAGAACCCGGCACGGTTCCTTCAATCATGTACATGACTGTGCCCATCGATGTAACCAATATAAGGACAAAAAAGAAGAATATCAGAATCTTAGGAGCACTTATCCACAATGAGCGCAGAAGCAGATTTCCTTCGTTGATGAACATAAAAAGCTTGAACACTCGGAATATTCGTATCAGACGGAAGGCACGTATGACCAGCAGATAGTGCGACCCGTGCAGGAAAAAGCTGAGATAGACAGGCAATGTGGCCAAGAGGTCCACAATTCCGAAAAAGCTGAAAATGTACTTAGCCGGCTGTTTCAAGCAATATATGCGCGCCAGATATTCTATGGTGAAAATGAAGGTGAGCAGATACTCCAGCACTCTGAGAACCAGATAAGCCGAATGAGGAAATATGTGCATACTCTCCATTATAACAAGAAGTACACTCAAAACAATGCTGCACATAAGGATTATGTCGAACAGCTTTCCCTGAGGCGTGTCCGATTCAAAGACAACTTTATAGATTTTCTGTTTGAGCTCCTCGTTATGCATAAAGTCGTGCCAGCGCCGACGAAGTCCTGTAAAAAGTTTCATGACTATCTTCTATATATGTATACCTATTCAGCACATGCCGATATGCATGCGACCTGAAAAAACAATCAATACAATAAAAACTTCCTAATGCAGACGCATCAGAATTCCAGGAATGCAGGTTCAGGGAAATGCATACCTGCCATAACCAAGTCGTTGTCACGCGCATATTCAAGGTAATAGCGACGCGCCTTTACCGCTCCGTCGGCATCCATATCGTACGAAGCACAAATGTCCGGATTTACCATCTGAAGAGCCGCACCATGCATGAGATCACCGACAACGAGCAATTTACCAACCTGATAAACGGTGTGGCCGGGCGTATGACCAACAGCATCCATAGCCTTTACTCCACCAGGCAACGTTTCACTGAATGAAAACAGATGCATGCGTCCAATATATGCATCGGACACATCAACGACCTGCGCCTTTTTATCAGCTTCCATAGACATCCATCCGTCATATTCAGGCTTGGAAACATATATGTCGGCATTAGGGAAAACAGCTTTACCGTCATTTATCAAGCCACCGATATGGTCACCATGCAAGTGCGTGAGATAAATATAGCGTACATCATCGGGAGCAACACCCAGCGACTGCAAACCTTCAAGAAGGTGACTGTCGGGATTGCCGAGACCTGCATCGAAAAGAATCTTTACAGAATCAAGGTCTACAAGAAAAGTACTTACGGAAGCCGGTATTCCTTCCTGCAATCCAAGACTGTCGATAAGAGATTTTGCATTTTCACCGAACAACGAAGGAGGCATCAATTTGTTTCCATCATTGTCCTTCACCCAGGAAACCTTGAGATTGTCGACCACACGTGTTTCAACACCGCTTGGCACAACAGTATCCTTTTCAGCTGAAACTTCGGAATTTCCACTTCCGGCACTGCCTCCACACGACATCAATGAAACAGACATAGCAGCAAACATCAACGACTTTATAACCATATTTCTCATAAAGATTCAATTTTAGAATGTGATTACTACAAACACAAATATACAATTTATCGGGCATCAGTTGTATCATAAATACAGTAAAACCTGCTTGCGGGGCTTATCTTGCAGATGCTTCATTGGCTATTGCAAGGATTTTCCTAATTTTGCAAACAACAAAAAATCAAATAATAATGAAACGTTTCAGTATAAGCATTGCAATTATGGGTATATTATCATTCTTCACAACCATGCTGGGATGCAGCCCAGCAGAAGATGGTTTCAAATCGGTTGCGCCCGACGATTTTGAAAAATGCATAGCAGACACATCTGTTGTCCGTCTTGATGTACGCACAGCCGAAGAGTATTCGGAAGGACACATTGAGGGAACAAAGAACATTGATGTCCTAAAAAACGATTTTGAAAAGAAGAGTCTGGAAATGCTACCCAAAGACAAAACCATTGCTCTGTATTGCCGAAGCGGACGCAGAAGCAAAGAGGCAGCAAAAATATTGAGCAAGAACGGATATAAGGTTGTTGAACTCAACACCGGATATATCGGTTGGACAGAAGCAGGTAAACCGGTAACCAAATGATGTGTCCGGCACTTTTCTTTTACACGCAACTGTCAAATTCGTTTTCTTGTTGTATTTTTGCGTAAAATATTCTATTTATGGCTGAAAACAAATTACATATAGACATGGCGGAGCTCGACTCTGCTTGGGAGAAAGGTGGAGCTGCATACATACGTTTCATCACCGACAGTTATCTCGAAGCATTGGGCGGTGGACTCAACGCGGAAAACATGGAGATGCTCAACGCCGACCAGCACACGCTGCTGGCCTACAGATTCGTGCTCGACGAGGTGATGGAGGGCGGTTTCATACAGCTTCTGCACAACGGCTACGGCCCGTACATACTGGAGAATCCGTTTCCTTACACGATGAAGCAGTGGGGACTGAGGGATTTCTCGAAACTGCTTTATGAGGTGAAAAAGCTCTACCATATTCACCGCGAGGAGCTTGAAGCCGACATGGACGAGGAGACATTCATGGCCCTTTACGAGAAGCTCGAAAAGCTGAATGATGCGGGCGACGACTTCCTGGACGATTTTCAGGAAGAGACAACTCCGTACATAGCCCAGTATGTAAGGGACAACATTGAAAGATTCATCTAAAGAGAAAGGAAAATTCGGAAAGATGGCAGACAAGAAAAAGAAAATCGGCAAACAGGCGCCGATAAACATAAAGAACAAAAGGGCTTCGTTCGACTACGAATTCATCGACACGTACACTGCCGGCATCGTACTGACTGGAACGGAGATAAAATCCATCAGGCAGGGAAAGGCCAGCCTTGTGGACACATTCTGCTATTTCAACAGAGGGGAGCTGTGGGTTAAGAACATGTATATCGCCCTCTACAGCTTCGGCTCGTACAACAACCACACGGAAAGAAGGGAGCGCAAACTGCTGCTCAACCGCAAGGAACTGCGTTCGCTCATGGACGCAACAAAGGCTCCGGGATTCACAATTGTGCCGACGCGCATGTTCATCAACGAAAAGGGACTGGCCAAAGTGGTCATTGCTCTGGCCAAGGGTAAGAAGGAATATGACAAGCGCAACAGCATCAAGGAAAGAGAAGACAAGAGAGAGATGGACAGAGCTATGAAGCACTGATGGGTCTTGACAAGAGACTTGAGACATTTCACACACTTATATATATTTTTTACATCACTACAGGATAATATAAATGAGCAGGACTTTTGAAGAAATTGCGAACGAACGCATCATGATACTCGACGGTGCAATGGGTACCATGATACAGAAATATGGACTTTCGGAAAATGACTACAGGGGCAAGCGCTTTGCCGACATGCCGGGACAGATGAAGGGCAACAACGATATGCTCAACATCACGCGTCCGGACGTCATCGACGAAATCCACCGAAAATATCTTGAGGCGGGTGCTGACATCATTGAGACGAACACGTTTTCGGCACAGAGGGTGTCTATGGCCGACTACAGCCTCGGGGATTTCTGCCGAGAAATAAATCTTGAGGCTTGCAGAATAGCACGCAAAGCCGCTGACGAATATACGGCAAGAACGCCGGAGAAACCGCGATTCGTCGCAGGTTCGATAGGACCGACAAACAAGACCTGCTCACTGAGTCCGGACGTGAACGATCCGGCTTTGCGCGACATCACGTACGACAGTCTCATGTTGGCCTACGAGGAACAGATAGAGGCTCTGCTCGACGGAGGTGTGGACGCACTGCTCATTGAGACAATATTCGACACGCTCAACGCAAAGGCAGCCATCAATGCAGCCAAAAGGTGCATGGAACGCACGGGACACAGGGTGCCGCTGATGCTTTCGGCAACCATTTCGGACAAGGCTGGACGCACACTGTCGGGACAGACGCTGGAGGCATTCCTGGCATCAGTGGGACATGCCGACATTTTCTCTGTAGGTCTGAACTGCTCGTTCGGTGCAAAACAGCTTAAGCCGTTTCTGAAACAGCTGGCAGAAAAAGCTCCTTACCGAATATCGGCATATCCGAACGCGGGACTGCCGAACAGTCTCGGGGAATATGACCAGACACCGGAGGACATGGCACACGAGGTGAGCGAATATATTGAGGAAGGACTGGTGAACATAATTGGCGGATGCTGCGGTACGACTGACGAATATATTGCACAGTATGCCTCTATCATAAAGGACAAGGACGGCAACTGGATCAAGCCTCACGTGCCGGTGGAGAAAGACAATGTGTTGAGACTTTCTGGACTCGAACTTCTGGAGGTGACGCCGGAGAATAACTTCATAAACATAGGCGAAAGATGCAACGTGGCCGGTTCGAGAAAGTTCCTGAGACTCATAAAAAAAAAGAAATATGAAGAGGCGCTCGACATTGCACGCCGACAGGTGGAGGACGGAGCACTGATTCTCGACATAAACATGGACGACGGTCTGCTGGATGCGGAACACGAAATGGTGAACTTCCTCAACCTCATCATGTCGGACCCTGAAATTTCAAGAGTGCCGATAATGATTGACTCTTCGAAATGGGAAGTGATTCGCGCAGGACTCAAATGCGTTCAAGGCAAGTGCGTGGTAAACTCTATATCGCTCAAAGAGGGCGAAGAGGCGTTCATCGGACATGCCAGAGAGATAAAGGAACTGGGCGCAGCTACCGTGGTGATGGCCTTCGATGAGAAGGGACAGGCTACAACTTTCGAGAGGAAGATTGAGATATGCGAACGTGCCTACAAACTGCTCACGGAAAAAGTCGGGTTCAATCCGGGCGACATAATCTTCGACCCTAACGTGCTGGCTGTGGGTACTGGCATCGAGGAGCACAACAACTATGCAATCGACTTCATCAAGGCGGCAGGATGGATACGCAAGAATCTTCCTCATGCACACATAAGCGGAGGAATCAGCAACCTGTCTTTCGCCTTCAGAGGCAACAACTATCTGCGCGAAGCGATGCACGCAGTATTCCTCTATCATGCCATCCAGGAAGGCATGGATATGGGTATCGTGAACCCGGCATCGAAGGTGGCATTTTCGGACATACCAGAAGAACTGCTTCATGCCATCGAAGACGTTCTGTTCAACCGAGACGAGCACGCAACGGAGAAACTGCTCGAAATGGCATCGACCATACATGGCACAACCGAGAAACATGATGAAAGTGCACAGGAAGACAGACACCTGACACCGGTGGAAGAACGCCTGCAGAAAGCACTCATAAAGGGCGATGCAAGCCATCTGGAAGAGGACATACACGAGGCTCTCGACAAGATAAAGGATGCAGTGAAAATCATTGAAGGTCCGCTTATGGACGGAATGAACAAGGTGGGCGAACTGTTCGGCTCGGGCAAGATGTTCCTGCCTCAAGTTGTGAAGACTGCACGAACGATGAAACAGGCAACAAACATTCTGCAGCCGTACATCGAACAGGGCAAGAGCGCAAAACCATCGAGCAACGGCAAGGTGCTCGTGGCAACGGTAAAGGGCGATGTGCACGACATAGGCAAGAACATAGTGGCTGTGGTAATGGCCTGCAACGGATATGAGGTGATTGACCTCGGCGTAATGGTGCAGACGGAAGACATTGTGAGAACTGCCATCGAGGAAAATGTGGACCTGATAGGATTGAGCGGACTCATCACTCCGTCGCTCGACGAAATGGTGAACGTTGCAACTTCGCTCGAAAAGGCTGGTGTGCGCATACCGCTCATGATTGGCGGTGCGACGACAAGCAAGAAACACACGGCGCTGAAGATTGCTCCAGTGTATTCAGGCCCTGTGATATGGGTGAAGGATGCTTCGCAGAACCCTATCGTGGCAAACAGAATTCTGAGCGCAGAGACACGCGATGCCTTCATCGAACAGCTCAACGCTGAATATGAAACTATGCGCGAAGAGCATAAAAACAAAAAGGCTCCTTCACAGCTTTCGCTGGAAGAAGCCAGAAGCAAGAAGCCTAATCTCTTCTGAAAAAAATCAATTCATTTCATCTATACTGTGACAGTGTCGGCATATAAAGGAACTTTTCTTATGTATTTTCCTGTATGCTGACACTATTGCATGTCACGCATTTCTCTCAAGAGTTCTTTCTGACGTTCTGTCAGATTTGTAGGCAAAACGACATTGTAGGTAATTATGAGGTCGCCGTAGCTTCCATCGCTTTTCTGGAAGCCTTTACCCTTAAGACGTACCTTTGTGCCGTTCTGCGTTCCAGGTTTAATCTTAAGCTTCAGTTTCGACGACTGTGTCTGAAGAATGATGTCACCGCCGAGCATGGCTGTATACATGTCGATGTTCACCGTTGAGTGCGCATCATGCTGCATGCTCTCTGCACGTCCTCCGGCACTGCGGGCCGAACGACGTCCGGCACCACCGAAAAGCTGTTCGAAGAAGTCGGAGAATCCGCCTCCTCCACCGCCGAAATTGAAGTTGAATCCGGCATCTGTCCACCCTTCAGTACCAGCGCCGAATCCGCCGAAACCGCCTGAACCGAATCCGCCGGCACCTGCCTGTTCGTAAGCATCGGCATTGCGCCACTGCTCACCGTATTTATCATATTTCGCCCTCTTGTCAGGGTCGTTCAATACCGCGTATGCTTCGTTGAGAAGCTGGAATTTTGCCTTCGCCTTCGGATCGTCAGGGTGCAGGTCCGGATGGAACTGTTTGGACCTTTTGCGGTAAGCCGCCTTGATATCGTTCTGAGGAATGTCGCGTGGGACACCCAGAATCTTGTAGTAATCAATAAAAGCCATATAGAACCTCCTTTTTATAATACATTTTTTCCATTTTCACTTATATACAGCAAATAAAGTGCCACGGCTGACATAAAGGCTGAAAAAATAGATATATCTTTGCATGAATGGCAGTTTTTCTCTGTCTGACGAGCAAGGCAACGCTGACGATGGAAGCAAGGGGCGTACCCGAATACAACCAAATCGACACAAATGGCAACACACAAATACATAAAAATCATTTTCACAAGCGACATTCACGGGAACTACTTTCCCTACGATTTCCGACATGAGAAACGGGGAAAAGGGGGACTGCAGAAGGTCTATGCATACGTGGAAGCCATTCGCAGAGAAAAACACGAGGAGAACCTGATACTTGTCGACGGCGGCGACATCCTGCAGGGCGAACCTACGGCATACTACTTCAACAATATCGACACAGAGCCAAACCAGCACAAAGTGGCCGACATGTGTAACTTTATCGGATACGACGTAGGTGTCATCGGCAACCACGACATAGAAACTGGCCACAAGACTTTCGACAGGTTCATCAGTGGGTGCAAATTTCCCATACTTGGTGCGAACGCCATTTCTAACGACACGGGAAAACCTTATTTCAAACCATACAGCATAATAGTAAAAGACGGTGTCAGAATTGCTTTCATCGGTTTCATCACACCCGCCATACCTCACTGGATTCCTTTGCAGGTATGGAAGGACATGCACTTCGACGACATAAATGAGAGTGCACGCATGTGGATAAAAAAGGTCAGAGAGACGGAGGCACCGGATCTGATTGTCGGTCTCTTCCACTCTGGTATGGAGGAAGGCATCATTACAGACGAATACTGCGAGAATGCCGTGCGCGAAACAGCGACAGAAGTGGACGGATTCGACCTGATTCTCTACGGCCACGACCATACGAACAACATAGAAGAGATTACGGGACCGAGCAACAGGAAAATTTTATGCGTCAATCCAGGGAGCTATGCATATTCGGCTTCGGAGATACAGATAAGACTGACATACGATAAGAAAGGACGTATATTCAAGAAAAAATTCGCGCCGAAGCAGATTTACATAGGTTCGATACACAACAAATATACGTGGGAGTTCGACAAGCGTTTCAAGAGGGAATATGACAAGGTGGAACATTTTGCCGAACAGGAAATAGGCGAAATAAAGAACCGCATCGACATCACTGATGCCTATTTCGGTTCGTCGGCCTACATCGACCTTATACACACGCTGCAGAAGGAAGTGTCGCACGCAGATATATCGTTTGCTGCTCCGCTGTTCTTCAATGCTTCGATAGATCCTGGAACGATAAAGATTACCAATCTTTTCAACCTTTACCGCTTCGAAGACAAGCTCTACACGCTGCGCCTCAAAGGAAGCGAGATAAAGGAGTATCTCGAGATGAGCTACTCGATATGGACAAATCAGATGACATCCGAAGACGACGAGATGCTGATGATAGGCCCAATGAAGAACAATCCTGAGAGAATAGGATTCAAGAATTTCCTGTTCAACTTCGATTCGGCTTTCGGCATAATATACGAAGTTGACCTGCGCAAGCCTACCGGCGAGAAAATAAATATTCTGCACATGAGCGACGGCACACCATTCGAGCCAGAGCACACCTACACAGTGGCAATGACGGCATACAGAGCCAACGGAGGAGGAGAACTGCTGACAAAAGGTGCAGGACTCAGCAAGGAAGAGATACAGAACCGCATAATCACTTCGACTGAAAAGGACATACGCTTCTACCTCATGGAATACGTGAAGCGCAACAAGGTCATAGCTCCAGAGGCACAGCATCACTGGAAATTCATACCAGAGGATTGGGCCGCAAAAGCAGAAAAGCGCGAAAGAAAGATTCTCTTTGAAAACTACCGCAACGACAAGAAAGATGACAGAGTACAATAGCAACGGCATATATTGGTTCGTATTCGTCCAAGGCCAGCTTTTACTGGAGGTAAAGGACGGACAACTCGAAATTCCATTCCATCAGCAAGCACCGACAGAAGTTTCTGAGCATACTTATTTTCAGGAGCTTCCCGACATAGACGACAAGAAATGTCTGGCTTACGCTGCAAATACAGCAGACATCGACAACGAACGTTTCATACTCATGGGGCTGCGCAAATCGTACGACCATATCCCCGAAAGGTTCTATCTACAGGCCGGCAAGGCGTCGGAACTGCTTTATTGGGATTCGTGCACACGCTTCTGCGGTTCGTGCGGAGCACCGATGGAACGAACCGGCACAATAAGCAAGAAATGTACCAAATGCGGAAAAGAAGTCTGGCCACACGTTTCTCCTGCAATAATTGTCAGAGTGAGAAAGCGCGGAGACGACGGCGACCGCATACTGATGGTGCACGCCATCAATTTCAAGGGCACATTCTTCGGTCTCGTGGCAGGTTTCGTGGAAACGGGTGAAACGCTTGAAGAATGCGTACGCAGGGAAGTGATGGAGGAAACAGGACTGACTATAAAGAACATAAAATATTTCGGCAGTCAGCCGTGGCCCTACCCTTCCGGCATCATGATTGCTTTCACGGCCGATTACGAAAGCGGTGAACTGAGACTGCAGAAGGAGGAGCTTAACAAAGGCGGATGGTTCACACGCGAAAATGTGCCTGAACTATCGGGCAAGATGTCCATCGGACGAAAGCTTATAGACGACTGGCTTTCGGGCAACGCCGACAAATAAGGCCTTGCCATCTCTTTTTTTCACCACATCTATAAAGCCTCATCTATGGACATACGGCAATTCACTTATATTTCACCGTTAGGAATACTCGAAATAAAGACCGAGGACACAGCGCTTACGGAACTGCATATAACGAACCGCAGTGCTGACAGCATGCCATTCTCACCCGATGCGCCGTGTATAAACTCTCACCAAGCGCAGGAAAGCAATTTGCCCAAGCACATTGCCATTATTAAAACATGGCTCGACAAGTATTTCAGCGGAAAAGAACCAAGTGCCACAATTGAACTCAATCCGCACGGCACAGAGTTCCAGCTACGCGTATGGAAAACCCTGTGCGAAATACCTTACGGAACGACAACCACATACGGCAAGATGGCCGAAAGCCTGAACCACCAATTCCCCAACAGACGAACATCTGCCAGAGCTGTAGGACAAGCTGTAGGGCGCAATCCCATAGGTATCATAATACCGTGCCACCGCGTCATAGGCTCTGGAAACAAGCTGACAGGATTCAATGCCGGCATCGATGCAAAAGTATCATTGCTGAAAATGGAGAACATAGATACTTCTCTTATGCGCCGATGATTAAGCGTCGAATCTTTTTCAAACCATTTTCAAACCGACAATCGAAGCAATCAGTGTTGCAATAAAGAATATGCGCCAAACGGTCACCGGTTCATTGAAAAACAAAATTCCCAGGACCACTGTGCCAACAGCACCAATACCTGTCCAAACCGGATAAGCTGTACCGATTGGCAATGTCTGCACAGCCTTCGCAAGAAGAAGCATACTTGCAGCAAGACAAACAACAAAACCGCTTCCCCAAAGATAATATTCAATACCGGAAGCACCTTTCATCTTACCCAAACAGAAGGCAAAGCCTGACTCAAAAAGACCAGCAATAATCAAAATAATCCAATTCATAATAATCAGAAATACGACATACTCAAACAAATATATATGGCTGAACCATATACAGAATTCAGCCATATAAGTTTACTGTTTAAGCAGTCGATCAAGTATTAAAAGTTATTCATTGATTTAACATTATACATTAAGTCTGCCACGTATCTTAATCCGCCACATCAAACACACAGAATTCATAAATCGATGGAGGCGCAGAAGCATCAAGAACTCTCAATCGCACCTTATCGCTCTTGTACTTATTTGGGAAACGTACGACCTTGCAGTCACCCATAGGTTCATCAGAAATGTAAACAGTTTCCCAACAGCCATCGAGCCATACATCTATGCAGTATGAACGGATACGATTATAACGCTTGTTTGAAAAACCATCGTCGGAATTCACAACATCGCAATATTCGAATATAACAATCTTATTAAATTCTTTCTCTCCATCAAGATAAACGGTCAGGTCGGCACTGTTCTCCGATGCTGCCCATCGTGTCTGCATTCCGCCATCAACAGCCTTGTCCGCACCGAATTCGGAAGTCTTGCCTTCATAAACAGAAGAAGCCTCGGTCTTAGCACCCAGAGATACGAGTTCACCGCCTGTAGGCAACGGCTTTCCTTTCTTTATGTGCAGCCGGTCGCGGTTGAGTGAGATTATAGCATTTGCTTCATTCTCGCGGATACGTCCTGTCTGATCCGGAGCCACATTCACGACAAGCGAATTGCCACCGTATGTACACCAATAGAATAGTTCTTCAAGTTCATCAAGGTCACGAACAGTCTTAGGATTGCTCTTCTGAAACCAGTTCCATTCTTTGCTAATGCACACGGTGTGCTCGAACGGCAGATAATATGACTTCCCATCATGAAGATACTGCTTCTTGTCGTTGCGGTGAGCAATCTTTGGATCCCATAAGCGAAAATCAGATGGGAAATACTGCATGTAGTATTTGTTGTCCTCTATCATCAGGTCAGGCAATACAAAAACACGGCTGTCTTCGCTTGTAACAATCGTATGGTTTACACCAACAGCACAGTCAGGCTGCATCTTTTTGACCTCCGCATACACTCGTTCCAGATTCCAGTCCTTTACCGGTCTGTCCCATCCGCCGTCAAACCAAAGTTCACAGATGTCGCCGTAATTGGTAAACAATTCGCGAAGCTGTGCAATCATGTAATCAACATATTTCTCAGGATCCTTATCACGATACGATGGTTCATGCCTGTCCCACAAAGAATAATAAACACCAAACTGAATACCATATTTCCTACAAGCATCCGAAACAGCCTTGACAACATCTGTCTTCACAGGCGAAGAAGCCACATCATAATCGGTATACTTGCTGTCCCAAAGACAGAAACCATCATGGTGTTTTGTGACGAGCAGAACATAGCGGAAACCTGCATCTTTAGCTACACGCACCCACTGTTCACAATCAAGACGAGTTGGATTATATTTCTCCACAGGTGTTGTACCATCCGACCACTCGTGTCCGCTGAAGGTATTCACTCCGAAATGAATAAACATACCATAACCTCTGTCCATCAATTTGCGCTGTGACTTATTGGGTGCATTTCCCGGCTCAATAATTTGTCCGTAAGACGACAATGCGAACGTCAACACAAAGAAGCCAATCACCAGGCGCAACGCCATGAAACCTTCTGCACAAAAGTCAATAATGAATCTGTTGAATAGTTTTTTCATAATAAATCCGTTAAAGTTAAGGTTACAACAAAGAATTGTCTATTCCTTCCATCAGTACAAAATCATACTTCAAAAGCAGAAATAGATATTTTCAAAGTAAAACTAATAAAAATATTTCATTTAAGCGCAATATAGCTATACTTTATGTCTCTCCTGCACCATGCAATCAAGTCATTCAGCTATTTCACTTCAGCAGAAAATCAAAAAGCTCATCCGAGGCTTCAGGCAGAATCTTTCGGAACTGCCCCACCATCCTTTCACGTGACTCCTGAGGCGTACGGTCGACATGGCATGCCTCTTTTCCGAAAAGAGCCTCCGGCGTTGTAAGCAACGACCATCCCCAGCCATATTCACGTCCATGCTTGTCACGCGGATAAACAAAATCTTCCGTCACGATATATCCGCCCATCTCAAGGCGCGTCAGGTAGGTATCAAATTTTCCTCGCATCTTAGTTCCTGTGAATCCGCATGCCGCACGCAGATCACGAGTGATAAGACTTCCCTCACTCCTCAATATGTCAAGAATACCTTCCTCGATGCTCCCAGCCTCAGGATATGGGAAAATACTCCTGCGATAGTTGCAGAAATCCGGCCACCACTCACTGCTTACGAACGCAGCCTTACGGTCGAAAAACTTGCCGTAGGCGCATCCGCTCTCGCGAAGCACAGCCCCTTTCCAACTCCACAAAGGCCACTCCCATCCGCCATCAGGCAACTTGACATACCGACAGTCTTCATCAACAGCCTCTTCTGCCGACCATCCTCTTACGCCCATGCTCAGCAAAGGAAGAAACCCGACTTTATTGACGTATTCAATCAATTCCGAACAACTATGCAAAAATTCCCTTCTCATTTGATGATGTATTTGTTATGTGCAGGCAGACGAAAATCATCCTTGAACAATAATTGTTCGTCCCATTCACAACGTGCAAGATACGCAAAAAAGCTGAAGCGAAAGCATAAGAATAATCGAAAAACAACAGTTCCAAAGGCATGCCCCATGATATCTACAAATCATTTGCGCATGCCTTTCTTGTTTTCTAAATTTTATTGAAGCACACTTGTCTTTACGGTTCCTTCAAATCTTGCATCGTTATTATGTTCTGTCTTGCGGCCGAAGTCGAGGGTGTAGCGGACGGTCAGAGTGACGTACCTGCCGTCCCACGGACGGGACAGATATTCGTAGCTGTGGACATTGTCGCTGTCGAACCACGACTTCAACCAGCCATCCTTTCTAAGCACTGAATTTACAGACAGCATGGCATAAAGGTTGCCGGTCGTGTATTGAAGACTTACTTTCAGCCTGTCGCTGAATTGAGATATTGTGGCATTGCCGCCACGCATGAAACCCTTGCCGAAAGATTTGTTGTATGCGGCCGACAAAGAAAAGTGTTTGTTGATGTTGTAGCTCAGGTACGGATATAAGCCGAAAGTATTGAAGGCAAAATGTCTGATGCCGGAGTGCATCTCGCGAGAATATATCATAAGCGCCTGAATATTCAGTTTGCCTTTCATCAGCGACAGAGACGGGGTGAGCGATGCCGACACGATGTTGTAGTTGCCGCTGTTCACGATGTCCTGGACCATAAGTCCGTTCTCCGGATGCCATGAAGGCACTATGTCGTGCATGATTTCCTCCCATGAAACATCGGCATTGAGCGAGAAGCCGCTTATCGGCATCCATGAGTAGGACAAGCGTGCTCCTGCATAGCGTTGCGGCTTCAGAGAGGCATTTCCCTTGGTGCCCTCTATCTCGTCGTCCTGACGTACGACCGAATTGTAGAATGTAGAAGTGATGGCCATCTGCTGTATCATGGCATAGGCATAGAAAGAATGTTTTTTGCCGATGCGCCCGTTCATTGTGAGATAGCCGTTGACGTAAGGCTTGGTGTCGAATGCGTTGTCGTTCACCTTGTAGAAGTTTACCGGCACCTCTACCTGAGCTCCGGCCGACCAATCGTCTGAAAATTTATGGTTGTAACGAGCCCTTGCGTAAACATAATTGTTTATGAGTTTCTGACGGCTGTTGTCAGTTCCCATGTAGCGGGTGTTGTATATCTCAGAGTTGTATTCGGCTGAAACAGACATATAGTTCTGCTTAAACAGCGGGAAAGAATAGGACACGTATATGTTCGGGAGGTACACGTTCTCCTTGGTAGCATTGAATATCGGAGAATCGAATGTGTACAGCGTAGAGGCTTCGTTTCGGTTGTACGAGAATGAAGCCTCACCGTACAGCATAGAGTTGTGCGGAAGTTTAGACAGCTGGAAATATGCCTTGACGTAAGGCTGCATGCTCTTAGACGATGCTTCCGTTGTCGCTGTACCGTTGTCGGGAGCGTTGTTGCCTGTATATGTGATTTTCGTTTTGCCGTCATTCACCGGAGTATTGTTGTACCTGTATCCTGCCGATACCGATGCTGTAAGATTATCACTACTGTACCGAGCATTCCACGCTGTGGTGAAGATGTTCTGGTGCTGCTTCAGCTTCTCCTCGGCCGACTTGTTGATAATGTTGTCAGGACTGAAGATATACTGTGTATTAGTGTTGTGGATTATATCGTCGGCATTGCTATAGGTCATATCAACAAGGCCGGTGAAAGTCCACTTGCCGGCATTGAACTTTCCTATCAGGCTGTAATCGCCACTGTTGTTGATGAAGGACTGGCCTACCTCGCCAAGAACATAACCGCCGTATTTGTACTTGCGCATGACAAGGTTGACAACCGCATCGTAGTTCTTATACTTCGGATCTGAAGGAGACTTCAGGTATTCCACGTGCATCACGTCCTTCGGACGCAAAGCCTTCACTTCCCAGTCCTGGGCCTCAACTCCGTCTATGAAAAAGTGCACCTCACTGTCGTACGTCGTCACGACCTTGTCGGCAGCCAGATCAACTCTGAGACCTGCCACCATCATCCTGGCAAGAAGGTCGTTTATGTTGAACGCATGCTGTTTTGTCTCCTTTGTCGGTACATAGGCCACACCTTCTGGAATGGCATAATTGCTTGCTATCTCTATCTTAACTTCATCCAGTTGGTGCGTCATTATCGAGTCCGTTTGAGCCTCTGCACCCAAAATGCAGCCGAACGACAATACTGCATATAATGTAATACGTGTTTTATTCATCTCCTTTGAAATTTAATTGACTTTATAATGTTACTCTAATGCTCTTCATAATAAACAAATAAAGAGTTTGATAATTGGTGCCATATTCTTCACACGGCAAAGTAACATTCATTATAAATATTACAAGTATTTTTCATAAAGGAAATATTTCACAAAAACTTCACAAGTCCTGTACAATAAGATATAATTAACTCATTATAAATTCATTATATATGCATCAAAATCTTTTGAAGAGCCGTTGCGTCCTGTCAATTTTGTTAAAAGCCTCTTACGTATATTGGATATATTTGATTGCGACAATCCTGTGAGTATGCATATATCAGATGGAGTAAGACCTATTCTAACCAACATGCATACTTGGTACTCGTTAGAATTGACCAAACTTTCAATTTTATTAAAAGGTTCGGTTTCTGCAAAAAGTGTTTTCAGCTGTTTCACTTCTTCTGCATTCATCTGAATAAAATCTTTCCTTGCATGATATTTCAACTGTTTTACGATAGGTTCATCAGAGTATCTACTTTTAATACTTTTGACATCAGAAACCTTTTCAGATTTCAGCATTTCATTCTTCAGCTGTTCTATCTGATTATTTTTTTCGTCTATCAAAGCATTGAATTTATCTTTCTGCCTTTCGCTGAAGTCATAGAGTTCTTTCCTCGACTGCTCTAACTCTTGTATATTATGTAGGTAATTTTCGTTAGTTTTACTCTGTCTTTTTATCTCATTCGTTTTTTCCTCTATAATCCGCTTCATTTCTTCCTGTTGTCTTTCGTTGACATCACACAACTCTTGCTTGGCTCTTTCCAGTTCTGCAATATTACTTTCATATTTCAGTACGACCATTCGTTGTGCCATTTTTTTCCTTTTTATGTACCAAAGTATCCCCAATACAATCAAAGAAGTGATGAATACGACTATTACTACCACCAACATTGCATTGCCTACCTTTCTTTTATACACTTCAGCAGAAAGTTTATATTCATTATAATCATACATGGCTCGCATTTGCTGTATGTGGGTTGTGTTCATCTTGGCATACATTGAGTCTGTAACCATGCGTGCCATATCTGAATACTTAATCACAGAGTCTGGATTATGTTTTCGTTTATAGATATCAGAGAGACCGACATAACAGTCATTTAAATTGAAATAGCTTTTTGTAACTCCAATACATTTTTTGAAATAATACTCGGCAGAATCAAGGTTTTCAAGTTTGGTCAAATATCGTCCTTTGGCTATATAATAAGCCTCGTATCCAGGCTCTATATTACCATCATTGTCAATCAGTCCGCTTTTCTTTTCGAAAACATCCAAACAACGCTTTGCATCAACAAGCTTTCCACTTTTTATCAGCATATCTGCAAGAGGCCATAACGATATGGCAGCCTCACGCTCATATCCATGCTTCATGTATAAATCATAAAGCTTTGAACGTATGTCTAAGGCCTTATCACCGTGTCCTTGATTCATATAAATGTTGGCACGTTGCTCCATAGTTATTATAGCATTAAAGGTGTCCTTAGCCATTAATGCATATCTTAAAGCAAGTATGTTCTCCGCCATAGCATCAGTCAGAGCATTTTGCCCCATCAATTGCATTGCCGTATGCACATGAATCTTATGAAGAGTTTTATAATCACACGCAACGTCTGCAGTATCTGCAGCTTCCGCCGCTATGCGCAAAAAGCGCAAAGCCTCAGATGAATTGCCATCAACAATGTAACGACATCCTAAAATATAATTGGCAAGCATTTTATCATTGGCTTCTCCGTAGCGGTCAAAATAGTCAACAAGTTCAGCAAGAGTATCCGAATCTACAGGACAATTAAGTTTATTGAGAGCCTTTGTCTTCAACAACAGCAACTTCATCCTATCCTTATTGGATATTTTCGAATCTGTTTCCAAGACTCCATCTATATATCTAACAGCAACAGGTTGATTGAATTCTGCCAATGAGTCAGCCACAGAAATTTCACCATTCATATCGTTATTATCACACGCACAAAGAAAAAGGAGCACAAAAAAAATATTTATCTGTGCAATAATAACTTTTATAATATACGACAACCTTTTATCCGACGCTTGCATATTTATCTACAAGATTATAAATTAAATTCATATATCTCAAAATTGTAATAACTTTCATCAACGATAGAAACATTCAGTCATTTAAGATTAGACTGAACCACATGATGTATTGTTGAAAAACTTTATACTCACCGCGTGTCAAAATTTCGGGATTCGGGACTTCTGAAACCCGATGTTTACATTAAACTTGTATTAATAAAGACATAAAAAAAGCGTGAAGCCCAGCACTGTCGCTCGTTTCACGTCCTGAGGCTCCTGGAAATTGCCCTGTAAGTCGAAACGAGCAACGCAAAAGCCCCACGCCGATATGTATATATATGATGCACATCTATACACTGATACAGGCTAATGATGTATAAATACACCACTGGCTGTACAGCATAATGTATAACGGCATGTATATAACACACCCACGGGGCATTCACGTTGCTTAGTTTTTGACATACATTTTGAAATTTTTCCAGGATTTCAGAACGTCAAAACCAAAGCGCAGTAAACGCCTTTAAATATGTCTCATCCCGCCCTCCGACTGCCACCCATCATAAATGGAATGCAATCATCGGCATAGGGATATGCAAAAATAATAAAAGTATTTCAACTGGGGGTATATTATAATCTGAAAGCAGGAGAAAAAATCCAATAACCTAAAACAAAAGTCCGACCCACAAAATCTGATTTAGATTTTACAAGTCGGACCAATTTTATACGGAATGTAGTAAATCCAGAAGGAATATGCTTATCACATATTTATGAAAACAAACGCACTACAAACAATCAAAAACGTTCAGTATCTCTGAAATAGCTGTAGAGCATTCTAAGAATCTTTTTACGAAGAATGGTATCGCATGCGCCGGCCAGAATACTAGACAATGCATACGCGGCCACCATGATAACAATTATCAAAATGCCGTTGCGGACATACATTCTTACTGAAAAATAAGCCACGCTACAAATAATCAACATCTCTGTCCACGAGAGTATTTTCGTAATCGTGGATGCCCTATCTTCAGCCTTCTTATAAATTTTATATCTAGTTGAAAATGGAAGCATAAGCACATTAAATATTACTGAATATCTGATTGAGCTCGTCAATAGCCTTATCGTCATATTCCATTGAACCGCCCATACGCAATAACCCCACATTATTATTGTTTATAAGCAGCTGATGCCCGATATATGCGGTGCCGAAACAATGGTCGTGCGCTCCGATCCTTATACTTACGACCTGTTCCAACGGAATAGTTCCTTTGTTTGACGAGGCCACCAGACTTGACCAGAATGTATCTTTTATACATCTGTAATAGACGTTCTTATCCGTAATCAACAATCCGGACCAGCCATATCCACCCACCGTTCCTGGAATGCTCTTGTTTACTGCCAGCAACGGTTTTTCATCACTACCGATTTCAGCATAACGCTTTTTGTGCAACTCCAGCAATTTGCTGTCAATGTCGTTGAGCAAATAGACATTTTTGCTTTTGGCCTGACGCGAAGCTGCAAATGTTTCTATAGCCTTCAATAATTTTTCGTTCATAAGATTATATATTTTAAGTTATTCACCTCTGCTGTCACAGACAGACAAACAAATACATATTCTCGGCAAGGAGACTTCACCTTTTCGGCTGTCGAAAATCATAATCATTCAACCCGCTTGAACTCCATACATCCCACATCGGATGTCATGAAAGACATGATTCCGTTCTCAATCTTCAAGTCGGCAAAAACAGAGCCGTTCTCCTCTCTATCAGCATTAAACTTCTTATACTCATCCAACAGGCTGTTATATACTTCCTTACGGATTTCTTTCTTCAGTTCGTTTCTGTCTATCAGTTCATAGCCTTCCATGGCGGCATCTATCGATGCAGACCAATAGTCGAGAGCCATACCTGGAGAAACATCGTCGGAAAGCTTATAATTCACTTCATCAACATTCACATCCAAGGATGAAAGATTGTAGGTGATGCATAAATCGCCGAACAAAACTTCCCAACTGCCGGTGATTGTACTGGTGACAGTATAGTTCACCACGATGCCCTCCTCTTCTTCCTTTGCCACATTTGTAAGATATTCAACAAAGGTGCCACCATCCTTACCCGAATTCTTATCGTTCGTGAAACTGTAAATTTGAGTCTGCTTGTAAGGCATTCCCTCTTCATTCTTCATGTTCAAAGTAGTCTGCCACGTTCCTTCGGCCTTCTCAGCCAATTCGGCATCGCCACACGATGTCAGAGCTGTCAGCGACAAGACTCCGACAAACAACAAACCTGTTTTCTTCATGATATAATAATTATTTATGCTGAGGTTAAACATTCTCATTTCTTCTATTTGAATCCGGCCTTGCTGCGCGCCATCCAGTGCGAGGCCTTCTCTCGTTCAAAAGCACCTCTATCGATGTCAGAATAATCATCCAGCGTGTGAAGGACAGCATAGTTGCCCTTATCATGGTGCTGTTTCCACGTAAGTTCCGCCAGAGGCGAATCGGCCAACTGGCCGATGTGGTGCAGTTCATAAGGGTCGCCGTTACGGTCGTGAGGCGGATAGCCCTCGCCCATCAGGTCACTGTTGCTCCATCCGCGCCAGTTCTCACCGTTGATTCTTATGAGCCATTCCGGCATCAGATAATCTGGATTTATGTCCGGCTGAACAAGCGCATGCCTGCCGTTGACCACCACGTCCTTCAATCCGGCATCCATATAAATGCGCGCTTCGGCCTCGCTACGTATCGCATTGACAATCTCGTCCGACCAACCAGTCAGACGCTTCACCTTCAATTTGAAATCTTCCATACTCCTTCATTCCATTTCTAAACAACAATAATTTATCTATAGGCACACTACACACTTGTGCACGGCTCAGAAATTGAAATACACCACAATCGAATCCCACAAACCGCCGAGCCAATCCATCAGCTTCATCACCAGAAGTACCATGAAATAAATCAGCACGCAGAGAACCAGAATCATGAATCCCATCCACGCGGCCTTGCGGTTCACTTCCGAAATCACTTCCTTGTCGTCCTCAACAAATCCAGTTATCAGACGGGCATTCTTCAGATATGCTCTGTTGAACACATCGATGATATCTCCAATATAAAAAGGTATAAGACCAATGAGGACATCAATCAGCACATTGTATATGACGGCCAAAGTCAGAGGTACACTTTTAATCTTGAAAAGGCTGACATGAATGAAAGGCAACACAAGCACCGAAGAAAGTATGTCGCCTATTCCCGGAACGAAAAATCCGATTATAGGGTCGAGCAGATACTTGTCCATAAACTTGGCAATGCCCTGCACCATTCTGTACGACGAAGACATCTCTATCTCCATACGGCGCATCTCCTTTTCAGCCTTGCGCTGTTCTTCCTTTCTGATGGACCTCTCAATGTCCATCTGTTCTTCCTGCGACGTCAGTCCCAGGTCCTCTTGTGCCTGACGGCGACGTCCGCTCTGAAAATCTTCCATTTTACAATTCTATTGTTTTGTTTCCGTTGAAAAAGTCATTCCAATCCTTATCTGTGAAATTCTCCTGCCTGTCGGACAAAGCCGCAAGCGCATCTCTGAGTTGCGAAGCATCAGTGCTGGTGTTGAGTTTCTTAAGAACCTCGCGCAGCACGGCACTCTTCTCGTCAATCTTCGACATCTCGCGTCTGAACTCGCTCTGCAGCTTCTTCAGTTCCATATCGTACTTACTGCCGATGATACGGCTCTCGGCCTTCTTCTTCTCCAGTTCAGCCAACGCCTCGAAAAGTCCTACGGTCTTCTGCATCACAGCGTTCTGCGCATCAACAAAGCGGTTGGCACATTCATCAATATTTCTGCGCGAAGCATTGCCGTCGGCCTGTCCGTCCGCACCTGCAACAGGCTGAAGATGCTCCATCACGAGCCCTTCCTTCACTACCTGCGCCAGCAGATGTATGTTCTCAGAAATCTCCTGCGGGAGCTGTTCGTTTCGGTAATCGGGAATGCTGACCGTACGGAGCAGTTTCTCGTCCAAACGCGTCGAAGCTATTTCTCGGGCAGTGCGGAGCAACTTGACCAATGTATCGAGATGACCAACAATCTTCAGTTTTGACTGCGTGTCTACACTAATGGCTTTCTTCATCTTCTGTCCCGACTCCTTCAGACGAACCTTTATCTCGTCCATCCGGTGCATGCCCTCGTCACAAGCCTTGCGGTGGACGCTGAGGTCCTTCTTGTCGAGGTCAATGTCGACCTGCAATCCCTCATACTGCGAAATGACAGGCTGGCAAAGCTTATACCACTCGGCAATCTCGCGGTTGTACTTTTTAGAGGAAGCACCGAAAGTAAATATGTTCATCAGGAAGAACGGCTTAGACGGCTTGCTACGCTTGGCTTCTTCGTACTGGCGGCTCATGCTCTTGATGAGCGCCTCACACTCGGCAATATGCGAAGTGTAATAGGATATGTTTGCCTGACTGTCGGCAACGGCGCGTTCAGTCTCGCTATATTCGGCAAGCAGACTTTCGCGCTCTTCCCTCAGATTCTCCAATCCCGGAGTGCTGTATACAGCCTCAATCATTTCGTTGATGTCGCTCTCGATGACCGAACGGCTGTAACGATAGAATGCCTCGGCACGCGGAATGTGGAAATCGTTCATACCTTTGTATATCAGCAGCAGACGTCCCATGTCGCCCTTGATGAGCGTGGCGTCGTGACGGACATTGTTCTTCAGAGTCAGAAGCTGGCCCTTCAGTTCGGAGGCGCGCTCGTGTGCATCAAGATAGTGCATAATCATGCCCATACCGGCAAGCACAAGTCCGGCCTGCTTGCTTCCAGCCGCACGATAAGAATAGGCCGCATTCTTCACGGTGCTGGAGAAGTTTTCGGATATGACACTTATGAGTTCGCCGCAACGGCCCATCACCTGCTCATACTCCAGCTGAACATTCTGAAGCATGCCCTGCACGTCGAGCCACTGAATGGTGTCGAAGTCGAACAGTTCGGGAGACACGGCCTTGACGGAGTCGCCGAAAATGTCAACCAGAGCAAGCGAATACTTACGGTAGATGTCGTTCACATAAGTCCTGACGGCCACGAAGTCGGCAATGGTGCTCTTCACCTGAGTCTTGGCTTCGTCGTAGGCACTGACCATCTCCGAATAATTCTGAAAAACAGCAGATGCCGTCGCTCTGATGTCCGACACGGCCTTAGTTCCTGTGATATGGCCGACGATGCCTCCAGCTCCGCTGACCGACACTTCCTGCATAGACTTGCTTACGGCTGTATCGAGAAGTGCCAGCGCATGGTCGCTGCCGCTGATGTCGGCATCGAGAATGGAAGACACCTCTTCGGCATTGCCCTCACCTACCGACGAATAGATGCTGTACTCGTCGACGAGCGATTTCTTCTTCTCATTGTTTACAAACGCCTTGCGTATGTTCTCATATCTGCCGTAATACGCGTAGGCCTTCCATACCCATTCGCCCACAGCGGCTGAATCCTTGTCGAAACCAAGGTCCTTCAATTCGTAGGCCAAATCGGCGCGGGTACACAATGCAGAGCCGGACACAATCCTGTCCGACAGGTCTTTTATTTTCTTATAAATCTGTTTCTCATCCATAAACAACATTCTTTTAGACATAACGAAGAAAAACTTTTCTCACGCTCCAGCACTCCGCAAACCGCGTCAATCCAGTTTACGGAAGTCGAAATCGTTGACGGAACAATTGGCCTTGCGGTAATCGAAATTGTAGATGCGCATGTAGGCTTCCTGCACTTCTTTCGCTCCGTTGTAGAAAGGTGCAGAGGTATGAATCTGCGTTGTTACGGTTACGACCATCTCAGGTGTGAGAACTGTTCCGTTGGCACGTTTGGTGCGCTTCGGGATGATTTGAAAAACTTTAGTCATAATATCAAGATTTAAAACGGTATATCAAGAATTTGAAGTACATCTGTGAAACGATGCATAAGATAGGAGATAATCGGCCGTGGGGAAAACAAGAAAAGGACATGTCCTGTGCCTTTTCTTATTTTTCTGGTTAGGTTCTGGAAAAACCCGGAGTCAAAATAATGAAAAAGCAGTCCATGTCCTTCGAAGAAGGATACAGAACGTGCTTGCCAGACTATTTTAGACTCCTTTGTTGAATTTTCCAGATTTAACCAGGTCAAATAATCAGCATGCAAATTATGCAATATGTCTCAATTATGTATTTCTGTTTCTTTCTAAACTTTTTTTGTATTGTCGCAAATATACAAAAGTTTTTCAAAAACAAAACATAATTGCCGACATGTCATGGACTGCATCTCAAAAAATGACTTATTGCCAACATCCGCGCCATCATCCGCACCGCAACAGCGTTTTATTCTGCCTCACTCATGTGCACACCGACACTAAACGTCCGCGCAACGCCGTGGCAACAGCTGTATCCTCATTTGCCACCGTCATCTCTCTGCATGTATATTCCTTATTCATATTTTCACTTCTTAAAGTTTACACATGCAAATATCTGTCTTACGTGTGCCCGATGCGTTCACACGTGAAAGAAAAATACATAAAAATCTCCATTTCCCTTTTTTGCAATCTCGACGGAGAGTGTTAACACCAGCTTCAGTACTGCTTATGAAGTACTCGAATACTTCCTAAGAAATATTGTAGTACTTATTATGCAGTATCGCAGTACTTTCTAAGAAGTACTGAGCACCATTCGGATAGAAAAAGAAAGGATTGTTAAAACAGGCGGTTGCGGTGGATATGACTACATCAGACTCATCTTTACACAAAAAAGTTATTACTGATTCACTTTACACCTTTTGAATAAGTTTACTGAAAGACTTTACAGTACATAAATTTTTTATTGAAAATCTTTACAAGGAAACTTACCAAGACATGTTAAGAATTAAGAAAACTAGAAACCTTGCCTGCATATAAAATAAAAACTCCTCCACATGACAACTTTTATATTCATGCGGAGGAGCTATTATTTTGCACAGCAAATCAATGCCGTTATTTGAGTTCGAGGGCAATGATGCTCATAGGAGGCATCTTGACAGTGAGTTTGCCTTTTGAAATCTTTGCATCCTTGAATGCGGCAGGCTTTACAACGTCTGGATTCTCGAATGTGTTCTTATCTGTGATTTTCTTACATGTGAGAATCTGACCAGTGACAGTCTTTACGCCGAGTCCTGCAAGGTCGATTGTCACTTCGTTCTTGTTTTCAAGGTCGACGTTAGAAAGCGAGATGTGCACTGTACCGTCTGCAGCCTTTGATGCTGTTGCACCGAGCATAGGCAGTGTGCGTGTTTCGCCGTCGCGTCCCATGCGGGCTCTCACCTCACGATTCTCGCACTGAACGTCGAGAGGAATGTATGTTGCATCCTGATGAACGTTGTACATCTTGAAGACATGATATGTAGGTGTGAGCACCATCTTGTCGTCCTTAGTGAGAATCATGCTCTGGAGTACATTTGCAATCTGTGCGATGTTGGCCATCTTCACACGGTCGGTGTACTTGTGGAACACGTTGAGCGAAAGTGCTGCTACGAAGGCGTCGCGCATGGTGTTCTGCTGATAGAGGTGACCGCTGATTGTGCCAGGCTCTTCGTCCCACCATGTTCCCCACTCGTCAACCATGAGGGCTACGCGCTTCTTAGGGTCGTACTTGTCCATTATCTTTGAATGTTCGCGGATACAGTTCTCGATATCAAGACATTTACCCATTGTCCAGTAATAGTCCTCGACTGAGAAATCTGTTGCAGAGCCCTTGCTTCCAGACCATCCGGCAACAGTGTAGTAATGGAGCGAGAGTCCGTTCATTTGGTTGCGTGCCTGCTTCATCATAGTTTCCGTCCAATGCAGGTCGTACTCGCCAGAACCGCTGGCAATCTTGAAGAGACGGTTGCCGTTGTAGTTGCGGCAGTATGTCTGATAGCGTCTGTAGAGGTCGGCATAGTACTCAGGACGCATGTTTCCACCGCATCCCCAGCTCTCGTTTCCGACACCGATATATTTCACCTTCCACGGCTTTTCGCGTCCGTTCTGCTTGCGCAATTTGGCCATAGGTCCGTCTTCGGCAGTCATGTATTCAACCCACTGAGCTGCTTCCTGAACTGTTCCGCTGCCGACATTCATGCTCACGTAAGGTTCGCATCCGAGCATTTCACAGAGATTGAGAAACTCGTGAGTACCGAAACTGTTGTCCTCGACAGTGCCTCCCCAGTTGCTGTTGACCATGCGCGGACGATTCTCTCTCGGTCCGATACCGTCCATCCAGTGGTATTCGTCGGCAAAACATCCGCCCGGCCAGCGGAGCACAGGCACCTTGAGGTCCTTGAGAGCCTGAAGGACATCGTTGCGGTAGCCGTCGGTGTTAGGTACAGACGACTGCGGTCCGACCCAGAGTCCGCCGTAGATGCAGGTGCCGAGGTGTTCGGCAAACTGTCCGTAGATTTCCTTATTGATTTTCTCCTTGGCCTGATCGGGGTGAAGAACGGCCGTTGATGTTTTCTGAGCCATTGCCGGCATCGAAGCAAGCATGGCTAGTGCCAATAATCCTTCCTTAATCATATTTATAATCAGTTTGGTTGTCATTCATGGTATTTACTCCATTATTACTGCTGTGCACCTGAATTGATGATTGGCTGTGCAGGCTCGTCGGCACAGAGCACTACGAGCAGATTGCTTACGACGGATGCACGCTTGTCGTCGCTGAGCTTAACGACATTTTCATTCTCAAGCTTGTCGATAGCCATCTTGACCATAGAAACTGCACCATCAACGATTTTCTCGCGTGCGGAGAGGATGGCACTGGCTTGCTGGCGACGAAGCATGACGGCAGCTATCTCGGGGGCATAGGCAAGATAGTTGATGCGAGCCTCGACTACTTCCATGCCAGCCATGTCGAGTCTTTCATTGAGCTTGCGTTCGAGCTCTTCGTTGATTTCATTTCCGCTGTTGCGCAGGGTGAGTTCCGAGCTTCCGCCCTCGTTGTTGTCGTAGGCATAAAGTCCGGCAACCTGACGCAGGGCGGCATCACTCTGCACACGTACGAAATCCTCAAAAGCCTTCATGCGCGAAGCAAGCGATGCTCCGGCCTCATTAGGCTTTGACGCCATGGTCTGCGAATCGATTTCGAAAAGTGCACGGTAGGTGTCCTTCAGTTTCCAAACAAGCACAAGACCTATAAGAATAGGATTTCCCTCCTTGTCGTTCACTTTTATGGGGTCGACATTGAGGTTGCGCGCACGCAGAGAAATCTTCTTGGCTTCCATGAAAGGGTTGACCCAGAAGAGACCTGTACGCTTGAAAGTGCCCTTGTATGTTCCGAAGAAAACCATGGCTCGCGCCTCATTGGGTTCGAGCTGCATCATGCCTCCCCAAATGACGAAGGAAGCCAGCAGTCCTACTCCACCTGCGACGTATGCCCAAAAGGAAATGTAATCAGAAAGAAAAAAACAGAATATAGACAAAGCTGTCAGTGCAAGGTTCAGAAAAAGTGCGGCAAAACCATTTGCGGTAAAGCCTCTGAACTCGAATTCCTTTTTATCCATAGTAAAAAAAATGTATTTTAAGTTATACAAAAATCTTGCACAAAGATATTGTTTTTTGCATACATACAGTATTTATTGCATCACTATTCGTAACGACGACGATAAAAAAATCCGAAATATAGGGAAGTTCTGGACGGTTGCATAAAAAGAATGGAAGAAGCGGGGCTTCATAAAAGATGCGGCATGTGCTCCTCGAATCAATGCATTTTTATACATTTGCACTGTTCGCAGAGGAACATACTGAAAAACTAAATCAAACCTAAACTACAAGAATATGAAAAAATGTATTTTCTATCTGTGCCTTCTCCTGGCACTGGTGCCGGCAATGATGTCGGGACAAAACAAACAGCAGAAAAAAATCACCATCATGGGCATGGGAGATTCCATAACGGAAGGAGGCAACTCATTCACCTGCTATCTGTATCCGCTGTGGGAGAAACTGTATGCTGCGGGATACGAAACCGACTTCATCGGACCGAGAAAGAGCAAGAACAGGCTCGGGACGCTTGACCACTGCGGTTTCGGCGGAAAGACTGTGGAATTTCTGGATTCGCTGACCGACAGCATCTACAAGAAATACCCGGCAGACATAGTGCTGCTTCATGCAGGGCATAATCATTTTGTGGAGCAGAAACCTGTTGCAGGAATGATAGCCTCGTACAAATCAATCATCGGAAAAATCAAGAAGATAAATCCCAAAGCCTGCATACTGATTGCAAAGGTGATAGAGAGCGGAAAACTGCCGAAATATTCGTACATACCGGAGCTGAACAAAGAAATTGAGGACATGGCGGACTCCATGAACGACAGAAGTGTTAGACTCGTGGATATGGCGGAGAAGTTTGACTGGACAAGACATACTATAAAAGACAAGGTGCATCCGAATGCAGAAGGGGCAGACATTATGGCTTCCGTATGGCTAGAGGAACTGAAAAAGGTGTTGCCTAAACCGAAAACGGAATACAAACCGGAAATTGCGGTATATAAGGTTCAGCCAAACGGCAAGGAAATGAAACTGCACATTTTCAGGAACAAAAAGGCAAAGACGGACAAACCGTCTGCAGTAATTGTATATTTCTTCGGTGGAGGTTGGGCCAACGGTACTCCACTGCAATTCTACAGGGAATGCGACTACTACTCGTCTAAAGGTATGACGGCCATCACCGTTGACTACAGAATAAGAAGCATAGACGGAACATCGCCTTTCGAAAGCATTGAAGATGCAAAAGATGCAATGAGGTGGATTAGAAGTCATGCAAGCGAACTGAACATTGATCCGGAGAGAATAGCTGCGGGCGGAGCATCAGCAGGCGGACAACTGGCTGCTGCGCTGGGTACTCTGAAAGACGGCAAGGAGGATGGAGGCGTTTCGTACAGGCCCAACCTGATGCTTCTGTATTATCCGGTTGTGGACAACGGACCTGACGGATACGGACCGAAGGAGATGAAGGAACGCTATAAGGATGTGTCGCCGCTGCACAACATAGACAGAGAGACTCCTCCGAGCCTGTTCCTGATAGGCGACAAGGACCACCTGATACCTATAAGCACGGCAGAAGCATTCAGAGACAAGTGCGAGAAAAACGGGACAGAGTGCGAACTGCATGTTTTCAAAGGATGCGGACATCCGATTTTTTCATACAGGAAACCGCTAGACAAGGTTTTCTATGATGTAAGAAGACTCACGGACAATTTCTTGAAAAAGTACGGCTACATGAAATGATTGCTGAAGCGTCTGTTGCTGTACAATGAGGATGTTGCAAAAAACATTGCACGTATGTGAAAACTATAGTCGCATAATGTTACGGCCAAACATAAAATGGCATATCTTTGTGCTGTAAATCCATGCACTTAGGAATAATCAAACATTCGTGATATATGGCAATGACAAAAAAACAAAAGAACATAACCGCCATCTGCGCAATTGCAGTGGTTGCGGTTATTGCCCTCTTCATGTACAACTCGCTTTTCGGACATCAGTTCGACATAAAGGAGAAAGCGTACATCTATATTGACGATGACGACAACATCGACTCGCTCAATGCAAAGATTGAGGAAGCAGGCAAGCCGTCAAATCTTGTAGGCTTCAAGCTCATGGCTTCAATCTACAACATCGACAAGAAAATCAAACCGGGAAGGTACTCCATCGAACCGGGCAACAATGCAGTGGACATGGTAAGAAAAATAAGAAACCACTCGCAGGATCCGGTAAATCTGGTGATTCCAAGCGTAAGAACTGTTGACGACCTGGCAGGAAGACTGTCGAGATACCTTCTGCTGGACTCGGCAACAATTTCCAAAGCGCTTCACGATGAGGAAGTGTGCGAAAAGTACGGATACAACACGCAGAACATTTCGTGCATGTTCATACCTAACACTTATCAGGTGTACTGGAACATATCGATGGACAACCTGCTGGACAGAATGAAAAAAGAGAGCGAGAGTTTCTGGAATGAGGAAAGAAGGGAAAAAGCCAAGAATACAGGACTGTCGCAGAACGAGGTTATCACACTGGCAAGCATCGTGGACGAGGAAACAGCAAACAACGGCGAGAAAAGCCGTATCGCCGGTCTGTACATGAACAGACTGAAGGCTGGAATGCCTCTGCAGTCTGACCCTACAGTGAAATTCGCCTTGGGAGATTTCTCACTGAGAAGAATTATGCACGGACATCTGAACACAGACTCACCATACAACACATATAAGAATGCAGGACTCCCGCCAGGACCAATCCGCATTCCTTCAATAGCGGGCATAGATGCCGTACTCAACTATGAGCACCACAACTTCATGTATATGTGTGCAAAGGAGGATTTCTCAGGTACTCATAATTTTGCCGTCACTTACGACCAGCATCTCAGCTTTGCAAAGAAATATACTGACGCTCTCAACGCAAGGGGTATAAAATGACAAAACGAAAGCTGCCACGTAGGCAAACTTCAACAAAATAGAATCCGGCAGGAAGGCATGCTCGAAAGACATGTTTCCTGCCGGATTTTTTATTGTGTATTCTATATCGCATTTAAATGCGTAGAGCCGTTACATATTATTCATCAAAGTGGAGCGTTTCAACTTTCTCCAACCTGGCCTTCAACTTGGGCATAAGTCCGCTTCTGATACGCAAGGTCATGACACAATCGGTGTCGTAGCCCTGCGAAACAATCTGAGGATTTTCTTCTTTCACAATACGCATGACATCGTTCATGAAAGGATATTCAAAGAAGAATGTCACATCTTCGTCAACGGTCTTCTCGATTACCGTCGCTGCAGATATGGCCTCGGCAGCAGCAAGGCGATAGGCTACAATAAGTCCGCTGGTTCCGAGCTTTATTCCACCGAAATATCTCACTACGATTACCAGTATATCTGTCAGCTCGTTGGAATTGATTTGTCCGAGAATAGGTTTTCCGGCAGTTCCCGACGGTTCACCGTTGTCGTTTGCACGAAAATCCAGACGCTTCGGACCAAGCATATATGCATAGCACACGTGGCGGGCATCGTAGAACTTCTTCTGATACTCGGCAACGTAGGCTTTCACTTCATCTACATTTCTGACGGGAATTGCAAAAGAAAGAAACTTGCTTCGCTTCTCAGTATACAACCCTTCCGATATTCCTTCAATTGTCTTATATGAATCTGTACTCTCCATAACAGATGCAAAGATACTGATATTAAGACAGAATTCTTTTCATAGGAGGCAACAATATTGATGATACATGGCTTATTGTTTGGATAAATTGGTCCGAACTTGCGGGCTTTCATGCAAACGCACGACTCGAAAAGGAGACAAATGATTATGAATTACAGAATGAAGAACATAAAAAATGCCGATACAAACATTATAACTGTTCAAAATACATCTAAATATGAACTATAATGCTTGTATCGGCTATCAATAAACATCAGAGAACATGTTTGGAAAACAGAAGTTCCAAACCGTGAGTTCTCCGATAGCAGATAGGTTCACGAAAGCTTGTGGACAACCAATCCTGAACGGAGCTTCGGCTCAAACCATGTTGCCTTTGGAGGCATGATGGCACCGCTGTCGGCAATGTCCATTATCTGTTTCATCGTAACAGGATAAAGGGCAAGCGCCATCTTCATCTCTCCGCTGTCGACGCGACGCTTCAGCTCTTCCAGTCCTCGCAGACCTCCGACAAAGTCTATACGCTTGTCGCTTCGCAGATCCTTTATGCCCAGAATCTCATCCAATATATATTTTGAGGATATTGACACGTCGAGCACGTCTATAGGGTCGGAACTGTCGTATGTTCCATCCTTGGCTATGAGACTATACCACACTCCGCCGAGATAAAGAGAGAACTCGTGCATCTGGTGCGGAGCATACTGGAGACGCCCTTTCGGAACAACGGTGAAATGAGCTTTCAACTTTTCCAGGAACTCATCGTCGGTCAGTCCGTTGAGGTCCTTAACCACTCTGTTATAGTCAAGTATGGTCAACTGGCTTGCTGGAAAACATACGGCCATGAAGTAATTATACTCTTCGTCTCCGCGATGTGCAGGGTTCTGCTGGGCTTTCTCTGCACCAACGAGTGCCGCTGCGGCTGAACGATGATGTCCGTCCGCAATATACAAGGCCGGCATCTTGGCAAACTTTTCGGTTATGGTCTTTATGTCATCGGCATTTTCGACTATCCAGAACCTGTGGCGGAAACCATCGATTGGTGCAATGAAGTCGTAGACAGGCTTTGCAGAAGTACATCTTGCGATGAGCGCATCGAGCACACTGTCGTCAGGATATGCAAAGAACACAGGCTCCATATTGGCGTTGCATACGCGCACGTGCTTCATTCTGTCTTCTTCCTTATCGCGTCTGGTAAGCTCATGCTTCTTGATGACTCCAGTGAGATAATCATTGACATACGCGCCGACAACAATACCGTACTGTGTTTTGCCGTTCATCGTCTGCGCATAGATATAATAGTGCTCATCCTTGTCCTGCACAAGCCAGCCGTTTCGCTGGAACATCTCGAAATTCTCTGCAGCCTTCTGATATACACGCGGATCGTATTCGCTCGTGCCTTCAGGGAAGTCTATCTCAGGCTTTATGATATGATAGAGTGATTTCTCATTTCCTTCAGCCTCGGCTCTGGCTTCGTCGGAATTGAGCACATCGTACGGACGGCTCTCCACCTCCTCTACCAGTTCTGCAGGCGGTCTGATACCTCTGAAAGGTTTTACAATTGCCATACTCGAAATATATATTTACGCAGGATATCTTTTAGACACCTGCCTATAATAATTTATTAACCTGAAATTTTATTTGTTTACCTGGAATTTTGTGCATCCGTCCTTGAAGAAGCCTACAATCTGTTTTGCAGCAGCAATACCGGCATTGATATTGGCCTCAGCTGTCTGAGCTCCCATCTTCTTTGGTGTAGAGAAATAGCGTCCTTCGAACTTCTTGAAAGTCTCGTCGGCATCAGGCATGATATCTGTGATATACTTAAGGTCAGTTCTTTCAGACATGAGTTCAATGAGCTCTTCTTCGTTGATGACCTCCTTGCGAGCAGTATTTATGATTATGGCATTCTTCTTCATCTTAGAAGCGAGCTCCTTGTTGATGCTCTTCTTTGTTTCAGGTGTTGCTGGTATATGGAGAGAAACTATGTCGCATGTGCTGAACAGTTCTTCCTGATTGCCTACAGCCTTCACGCCGGCAGCCTCGATTACCTCTGAAGGGCAGAAAGCGTCGTATGCATAGACATCCATGCCGAATCCCTTGGCAATACGTGCAACATTACGGCCGACATTACCGAATGCAAGAATACCGAGTTTCTTTCCCATAAGCTCTGTTCCGGCCTTTCCGTTGTAGAAATTGCGCACTGTGAATACAAGCAGACCGAAAACAAGTTCTGCAACAGCGTTGGCATTCTGGCCAGGTGTATTCATAACGACAACTCCATGTGCAGTAGCTGCATCGAGGTCAACATTGTCATATCCTGCACCGGCACGGACAACAATCTTCAGATTCTTTGCCGCATCGAACACTTCATTATCAATCTTGTCGCTTCGGATAATTATGGCATCAGCATCAGCCACAGCGTCAAGAAGCTGTGCCTTCTCTGTATATTTCTCCAACAAAGCCAATTCATATCCTGCGCTTTCAACTTCTTTACGTATTCCTTCTACAGCTACGGGTGCAAAAGGTTTCTCTGTTGCAATAAGTATTTTCATAACATCGTCGATTTTACGTGGCGTATCCGGTATGCTGTCTATGTGTATTTACATACAGTCATCACAGCCGGACAAGTCCTAAATGGGAATGAACGCCACAAGGTTATTTTAATATTTGGATAAACAGAGGGCAAATGGCCCTAAAAGAAGAAAGTGTCCGGCAACCAGCACAAGCATTGTCATTCAGTTACCGAACACTTTCAGTTATTGTTGTATACGTGAATCAATGTTCACGCTCAAACTTCTGCATGCAGTCAACAAGTGCCTTGACACCTTCCACGCTCATTGCGTTGTAGCAAGATGCGCGGAAACCTCCTACTGAACGATGGCCTTTTACACCGACCATGCCGCAATCAGTAGCAAACTTCAGGAAGTCAGCTTCAAGATCCTTGTACTCATCGCTCATGACGAAGCAAAGGTTCATGACAGAACGATCCTCTTCCTTAGCAGTACCACGGAACATCTTGTTGCGGTCGATTTCAGAGTAAAGAATCTCAGCACGTTCGCGGGCACGCTTGTCCATAGCCTCAACTCCACCCTGAGCCTTGATCCACTTGAGGTTCTGAAGAGCGCAGTAGATAGGAACAACTGGAGGTGTGTTGAACATACTGCCCTTCTCTACGTGAGTACGATAGTCGAGCATTGTAGGAATCTGACGGCTCACCTTGCCGAGAGCATCATTCTTTACAATAACGAATGTCACACCAGCCATAGACAGGTTCTTCTGAGCACCGCCATAGATACAGTTGTACTTGCTTACATCTACCGGACGTGAGAAAATGTCGGAAGACATATCTGCAATCATCGGTACAGGAGAGTCGAGCTCCTTACGGATTTCAGTACCGTATATGGTGTTGTTCGTAGTGATGTGGAAATAGTCAGCATCAGCAGGAACAGTGAAATCCTTAGGAATATATGTATAAGTAGCCTCAGCAGAAGAAGCAACTTCAACAACTTCTCCAAACATCTTGGCTTCCTTCATTGCCTTCTTTGCCCACACACCAGTGTTGAGATATGCGGCCTTCTTCTCCAGGAAATTATATGGGACCATACAGAACTCGAGACTTGCTCCACCGCCGAGGAACAATACCGAATAACCTTCAGGTATATCCAAAAGCTCTTTGAACAGAGCTACTGCTTCGTCTACTACGGGCTGGAAATCCTTTGCTCTGTGGCTGATTTCCATCAATGACAAGCCTGAACCGTTGAAATCCAGACATGCGGCAGCAGTGGCCTCGATGACTTCACGAGGAAGAATTGACGGTCCTGCATTGAAATTGTACTTTTTCATGACTAATTTATTTTATTTCCATGTTTGTAATGCAAATGTATATAAATATATTTTCCGAAACAACAATAAAACTGGAAAATGACACGCCACCTGACAATTTGTTCTCATTTTAACGTTACACGCCCATAATTTGTTATAAATCGCAACTTCAAGATTACATTTACTTACACTTACAAAGAATATATGCGACATAAATTCATATTTATAACAGACCACCCGTTCCGTTTCTACTCGTCCCCACCCTCCTACAGCCATCAGCATTCAAGCTACAGGACCTGCATCACAACAATGACGCACACGCATCAGCTGCAGCGCGCACGACTTAACATAAAATAAACTTAGCCAATAAGAATTACCATAATATAATTAATACCTATATTTGTAGTCATTATGACAAATACAGACGAAAATTCAACAGTTTACAGCCGCGACGTACTCGAATTCGTGACTGTTGCAGTGCAATACTGCGCATATCTGGAAACATTGGACACCAAAACCCGCCAGGAGTTTGTCGGAACACTTCTCAAACTTCTTCCGCTGCTTTATCTCAAAGCATCATTGCTCAACGACAACGGCATCAACAATGATGAGGATATGTGGGCAGAAGAGCCCGAACAATTCGTTACGGAAGAAAACTACGAAATCATCAGAAACAACATTGCATACATAATGGGCGAACAGGACGACTACCTCGACGTCTTCGTCGAAGACATGAAATACAGCGACCGCCCAATCCTGCGTACCGTCAGCGAAGAGCTGGCCGACATTTACCAGGACATCAAGAATTTTGCTTACGCCTACAAAATCGGGACAGACGAAACCATGCAGGCGGCACTTTCGGCATGCAACGAAAACTTCAAGACATACTGGGGACAGAAACTTGTAAACGTCATGCGTGCACTCCACGATGTCAAATACAATCCGAACAACGAAGCGGAAGATGACGGCTGTTGCTGCGACGATGATGACGACTGCTGTTCTCACCACGAAGACCACTGTTCCCACCACGGTGAAGGCGAATGTACATGCGGCCATCACCACCACTAAAATCAAGACAAACGAAATGACCGTAATAAAAGAAAAATTCGACAAGAAGGATATAAACGCTCTGCCGAGAGAGACGTTCAACGGAAGGATTATAACCATTCTGACTGAAAACGATGCACAGAAGGCTGTCGATTACCTGCTCACACAGAGCATGCTGGGAGTAGACACCGAGACACGTCCATCATTCAGAAAAGGTACAGTCCATCAGGTTGCACTGCTGCAGGTTTCAACACACGACACCTGCTTTCTCTTCCGACTGAACCGCACCGGCATAACCGATTCCATCAAGCGCCTGCTGGAAGACGAAAAGACTGCCAAAGTAGGACTTTCGCTCCACGACGACATTGCTCTCCTGCGCAAGAGAAGAGAGTTCACGCCGGGCAATTTCATCGAAATACAGAACGAAATCAAGAACATCGGCATCAGCGACATGAGCCTGCAGAAAATATATGCCAACATCTTCCACAAGAAGATATCAAAGGGACAGCAGCTAACAAATTGGGAGGCCGACATCCTCACCGATGCACAGAAGCTCTACGCAGCAACCGACGCATGGGCATGCATCATGATTCACGACGAGCTGAAAAGACTTGTGGAAACCGGAAACTACGAATTCATTCCGGCCGCACCGGCCGAAGCTCCCAAGGCAGAAAGCTGAACAACAGAACAGGTAAAGAAACAGAACCATACATATTTTTGATATATGCTTAAAAAGATATTTCTAAAGAAAGGTAAGGAAGAATCGCTCAAGCGCTTTCATCCGTGGGTGTTCTCAGGAGCAATCCATCACTTCGACCAGGAGCCTGAAGAAGGCGAGGTCGTTGAAGTATGCACCCTTGAAGGCGGCCACATAGCCTACGGCCACTACCAGATAGGAAGCATCATGGTGAGAGTACTCACATTCGGCGATGAGGAAATCGACACCCGATTCTACGAGGACAGACTCGCAACAGCCTTCAACGTGAGGAAATGCATCGGCGTGGCCGAAAGCGAATCGAACGACACATACAGACTCGTACACGGCGAGGGCGACAACCTCCCGGGACTCGTCATAGATGTCTACGGCAAGACAGCCGTCATGCAGGCACACTCCGTAGGAATGCACATGGACAGGATGAAGATTGCCGAGGCGCTCAAGAATGTAATGGAAGGACGCATAGAAAACATATTCTACAAGTCTGAGACCACTCTTCCGTTCAAGGCCGGACTGGGACAGGAAAACGGATTCCTGCTCGGAGGAAGCAAGGACGACGTAGCATCCGAAAACGGACTCAAGTTCCACGTCGACTGGCTCAAGGGACAGAAGACGGGATTCTTCGTCGACCAGCGCGACAACAGAAGCCTGCTTGAGAAATATGCCAAGGGACGCAGCGTGCTCAACATGTTCTGCTACACCGGAGGATTCTCCTTCTACGCCATGCGCGGAGGCGCCAAGCTAGTGCACTCAGTAGACAGTTCGCAGAAGGCCATCGACCTGACAAACGCCAACGTAGAGCTCAACTTCCCCGGCGATGCACGCCACACCGCCTACGCCGAAGATGCATTCAAGTTCCTCGACCGCATGGGCGACCAGTACGACCTCATCATCCTCGACCCTCCTGCATTTGCCAAGCACAAGGATGCACTGCGCAATGCACTCAAGGGCTATTCACGCCTCAACCAGAAGGCGCTCGAGAAAATACAGCCGGGCGGAATCCTCTTCACCTTCAGCTGTTCACAGGTAGTGACAAAGGACAACTTCCGCACAGCCGTATTCACAGCAGCCGTACAGGCAAAGCGCAAAGTGAGAATACTCCACCAGCTCCACCAGCCTGCCGACCACCCTATCAACATCTACCATCCGGAGGGCGAATATCTGAAAGGACTGGTTCTCTACGTTGAATAATTAGACAAAACATATTTACCGCACAACGGAAAAAAACAAAACACCTCGGTGATAGCGATACGATTCGCACACCGAGGTGTTTTTTCATACATTCACCGAACAAGAAAGAATTCGCAAACAACCGAAACGGCCCCAAGCATTTCTATTCTTGCCGATTAAACTTTATAGCTTCCAGATGGGCCACAGATCATTTATTGATTGACAAATAATCTTCCACCAGCCATCCGCACTTGCTGACAGTCACACGATAGTAACGGCCGGTCATGATGCGGAAATCAGTAGTATAATAAGGTTTGAAAGCTTTGGCAGGTATACGCTCAACGAAGCTCTTCAGATTCTGGAACAGTACAGCAGTCTCCTTGTCAGGATTTCCCGGCTCCAGCAATTCCAGTGTGTAAGGAGTATTTCTATTCTTTGACGACTTATACATTGGACGTTCGTACAACAAAACAGAGAAAGTCCTTTCGGCCTTTCCGAGATTTGCAGAAGACTGCATTCCATGAAGCACACCAAGAAGTTTGGCACCGGCGTCCACACTTGTGTACCAGTCACCGTCCATCACTCTTTTCGTAAGATTTGCATACGAGAAAAAGTCCGGTTCGCTATTTGGAGAATACCCCAGTCTTACAACGAGTTTGCCTTCATTGTAAAGATCCCAATTGATGCGAGGCGACACAGCGAAGCCCATATACCAGCGCGGTTCTCCAAGCTTGAGCACTTCACCGTCAAGCCATTTCTGGCTCGTATCGCTGTTCAGCTTCTCCAGGAGTTTCGTCTGCGGAACACCGTTCTTGTCTCTGAGTTCCAAAAGTTTGTAGCGTCCAACCCAGCTCCACACACCACGACACTCGCTTACCTTTTTCTGAGAATTGTTTTTAAGAGGTGATATAAGCATCACGTTCTTACCATATCCACCTATATATACTACTGAATCGAATCCTTCATAAGGAGATTTATCAAATCGAACATCCTTATTTTTCAAGAAGGCATCCTTCATTTCCTTTACGCTGACAGAGTCTTTGAAATGATTGCGATGCAATGATGTCAAGTCACACGAAGAACGCATCTGGTAATCATTCCATTTCTCACCAAGGTAATCGAACGATATCTGGCCCTGCACTTTCGACATAGGGAGCAAAGCCAATAAGAGAACTAAATGTTTAAAATTTCTTTTCATAAGTGATAGATTTAATAGATTTTGAATTATCGTGAAAAGTTAACTGAGCTAAATAATAAAAGACTCACGCTTAAGAATTTTGCATATCGCCATCTTTCGGCCAGACAATATGCCTGTTCAGACGAATGTCAGTTTCTCATGTCCCGACACACCCATTTTTCCGTTACTTGCACGTATGAGCACCCCGCCAGTCATACATGCAAATGCTTGCAGTAGAATCTTCCCGCAACCATCAATACAACTATTGCTGTTTTTCATAATGTAGATGTATTACTTATTTACAAAAATAATAAAACTCTTTAACATTGTTACAGACAACTTCTGTTTTAACATTTCACTTTCTATTGAAAGCTTTTTGTTGAATTTTCAGCAGTCCGTATGTGCCTTATTTCACGACCTCCGAATCAGTACCTCCGACAAAAGAGCCAGAGCAAATATCTGACAGTCTGCACCATCTTGACCCAAATCATACTCCGTATACCTCGGCATGTTCATATCATCAGCCCCATAAACATGTGACAATAATTGCACGATATCACAAATGCAATGTCTTCCATTCTTTTCGATACACAAAATTAAATATTAATTTTTACCCCCCCGATTTTACATTTTTTAACTTGTAAAATATTCTATATACAAATTAAATAGGTGCACTGATGCATAATCAAACAGACAATGCACAATGCACCATAAAATCTTTTTATCTACTTACTACTACTATTTTTCGCTCTGCATCATTCTGTTGTACCTGCGTACACTCTTTCCACCGTTAAATCTGTATGCTACTGTAAGCTCTATCGCGTTTCTGTTGGATTCGCCTATATAATGTGTAATATTTTTCGACAACGCTTCTGAATCGACAGTCTCCTTGTATCTCTGCTTCTGGAACGACAAAGGAAGTATCCAACCCAATGAGGCACTAAGCTTGCGGTTCAGGAAGTCTTTGCTGACAAGAAGTGAAAAGTAGTCCATCCTGCGGGTAACCTTTCCTTGCACGAAAGCCATATAAGCATTGTTGTAGACGTATCTGCAAAGCGCCGTCGTAGAATACTTTTCATTGTAGTAACGTACGGACACATTGCCGTTGAAGCCGCTGTTAGTATTCTTGTAGTCTTTGTACTTTGAAGTTGTGGTCGAGTAGCCCAATGAAGCACTCAACGTGAAATCCTTTATACGCTTGAAGATGTAGAACGAAGTCCAAAAGTTTGAATACGAAGTATTCTGCGGCATATAGGTAATGTAATAACCTTTCTGTCCAGACGGAAGAACGCCATAGGCACTGCCGATTATGTCAGAAAACCTATTCGGGGAATGGTCGTATCCGGCTCTGATATTGAACAGGTTGAAGAAATCAATCCATATATTACCTGAATGTGTAATATTTGTGCGAAGGGACGGATTGCCCTGATGCCAAGTCAGAGAATCAGAAAAATAGCCGAACTCTGTAACCTGATCCAGCTGAGGATAGGACACATTGTACCAATAGCCAAGGCGCATCCAGATATCCTTGTTCCAGCGATGGAAAAATCCGCCTCCGAACTTATACAGCATGCTGTTGTCACGATAGCTCGGACTTTCGGTCTTGACCAATTCGGCTGAAGCACTGAACGACAGTTCGGTGTTGCGGCTGAAGCGGTAGGACATCCACGTCCACAGCTCGTTGCGCCAGAAACTGTTTTTACTGAGCTGCGAACCGGTAGGACGGTCCTTCTGTTCATAGTCTTTCCACGTGAAATTGTAGCCTCCGCTGACATAGAAATGGTCATTGAAGAACGGACGGTTCACCTCTGTACGCACCCAGGCATAGTCCATGTGGTTGCGATGGAGATAGTCGGACGAATAGCCTGAACTCTGGGAGTACAGTTCATCTGAATCCCAGCCGTCATTGATATAATTGAAATCCAGAGTATAGCGCCATACACCTGTACGTCCACGATAATAAAGACCGATGGTGTGACGGTTGCTGTTTATGTCAAGTCCGGTATGGCGCATTATGGTATCGCGCACACCTGTGTCCATCCACTGACGCTCTACAGCCTTGTCTGAGGCATCCTCCGAATTGTCAGTTGAATAATTATATGACAAAGACAGCGAATGGTCCTTGTTTATTTCATAATCTACGGCAGCATAGAGATTGTGGTATCGGTAGTAATAATCCTTGCTTCGCGGATTGAGAACAGTTTCCTTATAGTTGTTGACATGATACACATTCGTCTCATCAATGTTTGCAAAGCCTCCCTGCGAAAACTTGTAGTTGTAGCGGCCGACGAAATTCCACCTGTTCTTGGTGTAGGTAAACGAAGCCGCAGCATTGTCCTTCGTAAGATTCTTGCCGCGTCCGTTGCCGTCGCCGGGCAGTATACGAACGTAGTTGGATGCGTTGCCTTCATAGCCTTCGTAATCGGGCTTGGTATGCAGATTTATCAAGACATCATAGCCAGAATACTTGCCAGACGGATGAGGAACGATATCAACCTTGTCATAGCGCATGTGGTGGATTTCCTTAATGTAGTCTGCCGGTTTCTCCAGACTGTCCACCAATATAAGTATATTGCCTGAACCGTAATATGTCAAAGAATTGTCTGCATAGTTGCAGTCTATTCCAGGTATGTTGCCAAGCATCTGGGCGGTATTTCGTGCACCCTTTCGCATATCCTTTGTTATGCGGACCACATCGCGGTCTGCATAGTGAGTTATGTTTTCAGCAACGATTACAATAGAATCCATCTCATGTACAGGACTGTGCACTAAGCTGTCGCGTACTACAAAAGTGCTGTCTGAAAACGGTAATCCTAAAGTCCGTCCAGACGCCTGAACCGTGACAAATAGGGAAAGAAACAAAAATGCAATAACGCCGAACTGTCTACTTCTTGTTTTCATAATGTTTAGATTTAAATTGTGTTATACTTAAAAATCATTTCTAGTGCAATATTAATTATTTAGACTTTTATAAAAACAATTACGATTACACAATCGTAGACATAAACAGCTGATTACTTGCGTATTACAAAACACATTTTATTAAAAATGTAATCAGAAAAGTATTGCAAAATCTGTTTTCAGCAAAGTTTTTCACTGTTCACACACAAAACAATCAAAAATTTATGAGGGTTCGGAGAAGAAAATACAAGCGCTTGAAATAAACACTGCGAGCGCTTAGAAAATATTTTACAATTTAATAAAGTGGAGGTAAATGTAAAATAAAAGCTATTTTTATTACTGTAAATTTAGACAAACACTCCATGAAAAAATTTATACAGATTTTACGAGTTACAAAAATTATTTATTTTTGCATTAAAAGAACAGCAATATGTACAACCTAAAATATTTACTAATACTATTACTAACTGCAACTATCATTTCCTGCTCTGGGGATAATATACAAAAAAAGCTTGACGACATCAGCATATATGTATGTAGCAAACCTGACAGCGCTCTTAATGAACTGAAAAAGCTCGACAAGTCGGAACTAGACAATGAAGAGCTGCAGGCATATTATGCACTTCTATTATGCGAAAGTGAATATTTCTCCAAACATAAAGTAAACGATTCAACATTAAATATAGCATTGAAATATTTCGCTTACCTGTCCAAAGGTTCTGTATCTCAAAAAATGGAAGCTGACTTATTGGGAGTTTATAAATATCTGTACACCAACCCATCAGAAGCATTAGCAAAACTCCTTGAAATGGAGAAACACATTGAAGAACTGCAATCACCTCATTTTAAGGGCATGTTGGAGAGTTTTATTGCCACAATATACAACAACAGCCATGAATACCGTAAAATGCTTAAACATGCATACATAGAACTTGAATATGCAAAATTTACCAATGAAATACAAAGAATCATAAACAGCAAAAACCATATAGGAACAGCATACAAGAATCTGGGAATGCTTGATTCTGCATACGTCAACTTCTATTTTTTCAAAGACTATGAACATTTGCTTGATTCAACAATGCTTTCAATTGCCTACTACAACATGGCCGTATTACAGGAAAGTTCGAACACATCAGATAAAAAAAGCATAATAACAGCCTTGAAAAACTCTTTACAGTACAACAACAATAGAGAAGACAGTGCAAGGATTTATATGCAGATTGCACAATACTATTATGATATAGGAGAAAAAGACACAGCCGACAACTTTCTAAATATATTCTATAACAGCATCCGAGAAAATGATTATGACTCATATTATCAAATATCGAGAACACTCAATGAATATTACGAAAAAAATGGAAATATAGATTCGGCAAATAAATACAAGGGAGAAATTTTAAAATATATAGAGCTCCGTGACTCAGCAATAAGAGCCAGCCGTGTTACAGAAATAACACACCAGAGCGAGATTGACAATATAGAACAACAATCGCAGGAAAAGGCAGCAACGGTTGCCGTTGCTTCTACGGTTGTGATTGCCGGGCTAGCATCCATGCTGTTTCTATATAGACGAAAGAAAGTGAAGCTGGGACTTGATTATGCCGATAACGTAAGAAAACTGGAGGGCACATTGGCTGAACTGGAGGAAGCAAGGATGGCCCTGCGCAACGCACAAGGAAAACAGCTCACGGCCGAGGTTGAAATGGAAGCATCGAAAGAGGTTGAAAAGTTGAAGCAGGAAGTGAAAAAGGCATCAGAGAATTCCAAAAAGCTGAAAGACGCCACAGAACAGCACTGCATAAAGATTCTGACAACTATTTTCAAGAACGGAGGCAAGGACTTCAAGGCAATGGAGGTACTGACGGAAGGAATGTATCCGGCCATGAACGATGCCTACAGGACGATGAAAGGCGGACGCAGATTTCTTGACTCACTCACGGAAGAATGCAATGCTCTCAGCAACCGCGACATATTCGTATGCATACTCTATCACGAA
>OGHV01000029.1_pt1 | contig 117550 bp, 76 predicted proteins | sample 1571551 | NCBI WGS metagenome assembly OGHV01 (sample SAMEA2581960, study PRJEB24529) | metagenome | biome: Human gut stool | place: China | collected 2011 | reverse complement strand
GTGAACCGAATTTATTTAATTTTTAACCTTGTCCATTTTTAGTGGACAGTAGTGAGCAACATTTTCAGATATTCCTTTATATGAACTGCATCAAATCGTTTGACATCAATAATTGTATTCTCCGGATCATCTGTACAATCATCACAATTTTTGCATCGCAGAATTCTGATGCAAAGACGTATGTAAACGATCCAGACAGCATATCAGCGGACACAAGCAGTAATAAAGGAAACAAAACATTCGCAAAAAAGATAAGCCGCACATTTGACCGAGTGTATGACTTTTTCATGGGATGCGACACATCTTACATCACACCACAGCTGTACAACGTAACAACACAGCTGGAACTCAGCAGATGGCATGATTTCTATTATATCAGTTCTTCTGCATCAGGGAAACGCAAATCCATGAATTTGCAATCAAATCCTTCCATGGTACTTGGCGGATATGTCTATTTCGGCATAATCGGCTTAGGACACTCCATCAATCTTGACGATATCGGCAGAAAGAAAGGAGAAACAAACGGTACAGGACAGAGATGGTCCTTGGCACTTAACACAGGAAGATTTGTTGCAGAAGTATACAAGTTCAATTCTGGAAAAACAGCGCGTATTACCAGCGTAACAGGAGTAGACATGAAAGGCCTTGACAATAAGTTTCATGGACTAGATGCAAACTGCAAAGGTCTTAATCTGGAATACATATTCAATAACAGACGTTACTCATGGCCGGCGGCATTTGGTGAAAATGCCGTCCAAAGACGAAGTTGCGGCTCATGGAAATTAGGATTCTCCATGAGCAGTATGGATATTACATTCAACAAGGACGAAATCCCAAGCGACCTTGTAGGAAAAATCGATCCATCCCTATTGTTTGACAAGATTGAATATAAAGACTATGCCATAAGTTTTGGCTATGGATACAATTGGGTTTTCAAGCGCAACTGCCTGCTTGCCGTATCACTTCTTCCTTCAATAGGCTACAGAACATCTAACGTTTCTGAAGGCAAAAGTTCCAAATTCAACATGGAGAATATAAGTACAGACCTCATCACAAGAGCCAGTCTGTTCTGGAACAATACTAAATACTTCACAGGTCTCGTATTCGAGATGCACACCTATGCCTATCGTGAAAAGCATTTCGGATTAACAAATTCATTCGGAACATTCAAGCTTATTGTAGGTCTGAACATCTTCAAGAAATCGCAATACAAACAAAAGTAACTATATAGCCTTAGGGAGACAATATCTGCTATTACCTGCAGAAAAGATCAACCTGTAATTTACAATAACTATAACTTTCCCCCTATCCAAACAAAGAATCAATCCTTAAATCTACATATTCAATCAGTGCAAATCTTTGAATAATAATTACTGTCAAGCCATAATTTTTAACATTAAACAGCGAACAAAACACATATTTTTTCTTTTATTATTTAAAAAGACAAGAAAAAATTTAAAGACAAAAGGCCTGACTAAATAAGATATGATCTAGAAGAATACAACTTTTGCTTCATTCTCTATCATTTTTGTTTCATGAAACAAAATTACAAGATGAATGCAACAATATTTTCATATACAGAACAGGATGCTGACTATGTTTGTAGTGTGATTCAAAACCAAAAACAGTTGTTAATGTTAAAACCATAATTACCATGAACAGCAAATCAAGGCAACAAAAAGTAAACCAGACTTTAGTGGCAATACTATCATTTTCTATTGCAGCAACTAATGTCTATGCACAAGACGAGTCAAATGCAGAAGGTAATTCAGCAAAAGAGGAAGGCAATCGCAATGTCATGCTCAATGCTGCCAGTGCTAACGGACCTAGAGAAATCCAAATCGGACTTCCATCGGCCGATGTAAATGTACTGGAAAACGGAGTGCCGGTGACTTATGCCACCAATCCGCACACCGTAAACTCTCTTTGGCGGGCAGATGCCAGCCTCAGCCATGTAGGATTGCTCAAGATTTCTGAAACGGCAATAACAACGGGCAACATAGGTTATGCGGTAAATTCCTTCACACAACTCGGTGAAAAAGGATTTCACGGTACTCTTGACTACAAATCCAATCATTTTGGATTACAAGAATTCTCACTCAATGTCAACGGTGAAATAGCCAATGACTGGTACTACAGCGGAAGCATCTATCAAGACTTCGATCCAGGTACATTCGACATCAAGTCCACTCCTCTTCAAGACAGGACCCAGATATATAAATTCGCCCTCACAAAACGATACAACAACAAGAAAGGCGAATTTACTGCCATGTACAACTACAGCAACAGCCATCCTGTATATATGTACGCAACGCAGTCTGCTCCATTTGTTTACAATGGCGATGGAAGCGTAAGCGAATTCGGTGACTTTAAACTTGGTACAACTTCATACCTCCCAGTAGACAACGAAATGGTATACATGGACATGAAGAACGGCAAAATCAAGAAGACAACACTTTACGATGCCGTTGAAAACTGGGGTCACCAGATTACGCTCATGAACAAGTATGAATGGGACAACGGACTCAAGTGGAACGCCATTGCCAAGTACGACCACTCTATGGGATCATGCGTATGGCAGACACCAATGTCGCTCGATAAAAACGAAGCAGGCATAAGCTACAGCTATGTGTCAGAAGACGGTTCAATGAAGCCATACGACGGAGAATACGTACAAAGCAGAATGTCATGCCTCAACAGAGGTTACATCAATTCATTCTTCCTCACTACAGAACTTTCAAAGAAGTCAGACAGAAGCACATGGCGAGTAGGTATAAACGAATGGTTCTACGACATCGACTACTCATCCAGCACAACCATGTATGACCAGTCGGTACCAAGCGACGGAAGTTATCCAGTCAGACTATTCAACAACAATTATGCAACTTCCGACAACCGCACTTATGGAGGAAACGGCTACTATTATGATTTCAACAAGAATGCATCTGAATACTATAAGGGATATGAAAACAAAGTTGCAATCTATGCAAGTCACGACTGGGACATCACCGACAAACTCAATATTTACTATGGAGGTCGTCTCGAATACCAAGCTTTGCATGGAGAAAATGCGGCTGTTAAGAATTCAAAAGGCGAATATGTAGGCAGATTTGCAAATTATCACCTCGGTGCAACAAGCTCAGACGGAACGGTCATTTCACCGACAGATGTAGATTATGATTGGCTGAACTACGTTCTCACAGCTGCTGCAACCTATAAACTTACAAAGGAGTTCGGTTTTACAGGAGACTTCACTTACATAACCCAGCATCCTAAGTTCGAAAACTTTGCACCTGCGACACTGCCAAACACAGACAAGATTTCTGTGCCTCTCGGACGTATCGGTATATATTACAACAACGATTGGATCAGTTTGACATCGCTCTTCTCTTACATATCCAAGACAAACAACAACTCTACGCTCAATCTTCAGCACACTGTAGCAGGAACAGACACAAAACCTAGCTACAACCAGATTATGGCGGCACCGCTCAACTACGACATCATGACACTCGGTTGGACAACTGACGTTGTAGCTCATCCGTTCAAAGGATTCGATCTTCACTTCCTTTTCACATACCAGAAACCGACCTACAAGAAATACGAAACATCGGTTACATTTGAAGATGGCTATGTTGGAGAAATTGATGCGACAGGCAATATCGTAGCTGAAATTCCTCAGTTCATTATTGAGATAGACCCAAGCTACATGATTACCAAGGACCTCAAGATCTGGACAAGCTTCCGCTATTTCAGCAAAACCTACGCAAACATCAATGATGCCTACTATTTCAATGGACGTTGGGAAACATTCGGTGGCGTCAACTGGCAGATCAACAAAAACTTCTCTGTAGGATGTACAGTTGTTAACTTCCTCAACCAGACAGGTGCCAAAGGCAGTATAGCCGGCGCAGAACTCATAACTAAGGACGAAGCCAAGAAATACTCAGGCAGCGTACTTGCAGGAAGCTATATACGTCCATTCACAGTAGAATTCTCTGCACAGATAAAATTCTAATATTCTGTTCCTTGCAGAAAATATATGAATCAACACTTCAAATCCAGACTTAAAGACAATCATATTATGAAAAGAAACAATATATCAATAATGGCTCTGACTGCAGCATTGACAGTTTCAATGAACTCATGCAAACAGCAGGAAGGCAATATAACAATTGAACACAAGGGAGATTCACTCACAGTTCTTACTATAAAGAATCCGTCCAAGTATCTCATTCTGCCGATACAGGAATCGTGCGATGAAGGCAAAGTCAAGCTGGATACAGGCGATGCGGCAGACACACAGATGGACATCCGTCTGGCCATCGACAGCACAGACTACTTTGTTCCGTTTGAACTTCCGGCCGGTGCAAAGGAAGCAGTTATTGAAATTGCCAAAGTTCCATCTGACGCATCATGCTGGAAAAACATCTCATTGGCCGACACATTTGAGGTCAAGAATACCGATTATTATCGTCCGATTTACCATCACACACCGCTCTATGGTTGGATGAACGATGCAAACGGTCTCGTCTTCAAAGACGGCGAATACCACCTCTATTACCAATACAATCCTTATGGTTCAAAATGGGGAAACATGCACTGGGGACATTCAGTAAGCAAAGACCTCGTACATTGGGATCACCTTAAACCAGCAATAGCACGCGACACTCTGGGACACATTTTCTCAGGCAGTACAGTCGTAGACAAGCACAACAGCGCTGGATACGGAAAGGATGCCATCATTGCATTCTACACATCGGCAAGCGACAAGTATGGACAAATACAATGTATGGCATACAGCACCGACAACGGACGTACATATACAAAATATGAAAAAAATCCAATACTGACTCCTTTCGATGGTCTGAAAGATTTCCGCGATCCGAAAGTATTCTGGTACGAACCGGCCAACAAATGGTACATGATTGTATCTGCCGACAAGGAAATGCGCTTCTACTCTTCAGACAATATGAAAGACTGGGAATACCAGAGCGGCTTCGGCAAAGGCTACGGAATACAGCCAAACCAGTTTGAGTGCCCGGATTTCGTACAGCTTCCTGTTGATGGAAACAAAGACAAGATGAAGTGGGTCATGATTGTAAATGTCAATCCAGGATGCCTATTCGGTGGAAGTGCAACCGAGTACTTCGTTGGAGAATTCGACGGAAAACAGTTCAAATGCGACAACAAGCCTGAAGTTGTAAAATGGCTTGATTACGGAAAAGACCACTATGCTACAGTATGCTTCTCCAACACCGGCGACCGAACCATCGCAGTACCTTGGATGAGCAACTGGCAGTATGCCAACATAACTCCAATACGCCAGCACAGAGGTGCAAACGCACTGCCTCGAGAGCTCTCGCTCTACACCAAAGACGGAGAAATATATATGGCAGCCAATGCAGTAGCTGAAACGAAAGCTCTGCGCAAATCAACCAAGGATCTGGGCACATTCGCAACTTCAAGCGAAAAGACTGTAGAGAACCTTTTTGCCAACAACGATGGAGCATTCGAAATTGAAATGGATGTAACACCGTGCAAAACAGGCATCGCCGGCATTGAGCTGACAAACAGCAAAAACGAAAAGGCAAAAATTTATCTCGACATGAAGTCCGGAAAGCTGGTGATGGACCGCACTCAAAGCGGCATTACCGAGCTTGGCAAGCTTGAGGAATACAACGTGCACGAGAAGGAAACCGACGATTTCAGAAAGCGTTTGTCAATCAATTATGTAAACGATTTCGCTCTCGGCACATGGGCACCGCTCTCGCTCTGCAACGGCAAGACTTACCATCTGGACATTTTTGTTGACAAATGTTCTGTAGAGATTTTCGTAGACGGTGGAAGAATCGCCATGACAAATCTCGTGTTCCCTACCGAACCGTACAATGCTGTACGATTCTTCTCAAATGAAGGCGAAAGCAAATTCAGCTCTGTCAAAGCATACAAACTCGGACTCTAAAAATCTTGTGCGCCTTGCGCAGATTTTACCGTAAGGCGCACAATCTCAAAAACATATTCCATACCAAATACCTGAAAACAATCAATACTGAACAAAATGGCAAACAACGACAATTCAAAATATGCCAAGCTCGTCCCAATAATGCTCTGCTTCTTTGCTATGGGCTTTGTAGACTTGGTAGGCATAGCATCCAACTACGTCAAGGCAGACCTTGACCTGAGCGATTCCCAGGCAAACATATTCCCTTCGCTTGTATTCTTCTGGTTTCTCATATTCTCAGTACCAACAGGTCTTCTGATGAACCGTATCGGCCAGAAACGTACGGTTCTTATAAGCCTTATTGTCACATTCATATCTCTGCTTCTTCCAATATTCGGTGACAACTATACACTAATGCTCTGCTCGTTCTCGCTTCTTGGCATAGGCAATGCACTGATGCAGACATCACTCAATCCATTGCTTAGCAACATAATATCAGGAAGCAAGTTGGCTAGCTCACTTACCTTCGGACAGTTCGTAAAAGCTATTGCATCATTCCTCGCACCATACATCGCAATGTGGGGAGCAACAGCTTCAATACCAGCATTCGGACTTGGCTGGCGCGTGCTCTTCCCTATATATATGATAATTGCTGTAATAGCAGTTATATGGCTTGGAGCAACTCCGATTGAGGAACAGCGTCCGGACAAAGCATCAGGTTTCGGCGACTGCGTAAGCCTATTGTCAAAACCTTTCATCCTTCTATGCTTCATCGGCATCATGTGCCATGTTGGAATAGACGTAGGTACAAACACAACTGCACCGAAAATACTTATGGAACGCCACTCAATGACACTCGACGATGCATCGTTTGCAACTAGTCTTTACTTCATATTCCGTACACTCGGATGTCTCAGCGGCGCCGTAATACTGCAAAAAATATCTTCACGCAAGTTCTTTTCAATCAGCGTTGCTTGTATGCTGGTTGCCATGATAGCTCTTTTCATTTCCGATCTTAAGGCCGTCACATACATTGCCATCGCACTTATAGGTTTCGGCAACTCGAATATATTCTCTATAATCTTCTCTCAGGCCATTCTTTCCACACCTGGCAAGAAGAATGAAATCTCCGGTCTCATGATAATGGGTCTTTTCGGAGGTACGATATTTCCTCTGCTCATGGGATTCGCAGCTGATGCTGTCGGTCAGAACGGAGCAGTTGCTGTAATGACAGCCGGTACTGCATATCTGCTGTTCTACACCTCTAAGGTCAGAAATTGAAATTTTGAAACATAACAAAAAACAAAAAGAATAATTACCATGAATAAAGAGATAATTGTAGGAATGGGCGAAGCCCTTTGGGACATGCTTCCTGAAGGCAAAAAGATAGGTGGAGCACCGGCAAATTTTGCATACCACGTATCACAGTTTGGACTCGAAAGCTGTGTTGTAAGTGCCGTAGGCGACGACAAATTAGGTAATGAACTTACCGATAATTTCAAAGAAAAGAAATTATGTACACACATAGCAACGGTACCTTATCCTACTGGTACCGTGATTGTGGAACTGGATGCAAACGGAGTGCCGAAGTACAATATTAAGGAAGGTGTTGCATGGGACAACATTCCTTACACAGCAGAACTGGACACATTGGCACATTCAACACGTGCACTCTGTTTCGGCTCGCTTGCACAGCGCAGCCCAGTATCTCGCGAAACAATCAATCGCTTCATCGACACTATGCCGGATGATCCGAATACTCTGAAAATTTTTGACATCAATCTCCGTCAGGACTTCTACACAAAAGAAATACTTTGCAACTCGCTGCGCAAATGCAACATACTCAAAATCAATGACGAAGAACTTGTTGCCATAAGCCGCATGTTCGGTTATCCAGGCATAGACCTTCAGGACAAATGCTGGATACTCCTGGCAAAATACAATATGAAGATGCTGATACTTACGTGTGGTGTGAACGGCAGTTACGTGTTCTGTCCAGGCGAAGTGTCATTCGTAGAAACACCGGTTGTAGAAGTGGTTGACACAGTTGGAGCAGGCGACTCATTCACTGCTGCATTCGTATCAGCCATTATAAAGAACGTTCCAGTCAGAGAAGCACATAAGCTGGCTGTAGAAGTTTCAGCATACGTTTGCACACAAAACGGAGCCATGCCAGAACTTCCACGAGCGCTCACAACAAGATTTTGAAGCGCTCGAAATTTTCTTCGCGAGCGCTCAGGCTTTACAGTCTGAAGCCTAGGATAAGGAATCAGGCCAAATACTACAAACATAAGTGATGAAGCCCCATATCATTACTCTTTCATAGAGGATGATATGGGGCTTCTTTTTATATATATCAGACGTCTTTGCTACAACCATGATAAAACAAAAAAACATCAAATCAACGTGCAGTTTATTTGCTGCTCAACCTAAAAAATAATCCTTACATTAAAATCTGTGCGCCCGCACACAAGACGACAGCACGAATAAGCAAATAAAAAATACTTGTCTAAACCACTCAAATCATTAACTTTGCGATATAAAATCCGTCAATGCCGGAAAGTCAAACATACTACAACACATTTATCTCCAATAATGAGAAACATATTATCATTTCTGACAATCCTCTTCTTCATAACCATACTTGCTTCATGCAACAGCAGGCAAAGCGCCCGCTACACCATCGGCGTATCACAATGCAGCGATGACGAATGGCGTGCCCAAATGAACAGCGAAATGAAACGCGAAGCTTTATTTCATCCCGACATAGCTGTAAACATAAGGTGTGCACACGACAACAGCAAAAAGCAGGCAAAAGACATAGAAGAGCTGATTGCAGACGGCGCAGACTTGCTTATAATTTCTCCCAACGAGGCCGATGAACTTACACCGGCCATAGAAAAGGCTTTTGACAAAGAAATACCGGTTGTTCTTGTTGATAGAAAAATCAATTCAAACAAATATACAGCTTACATCGGAGCTGACAACTACCGCATGGGCTACAGAGCCGGACAATACATAGGCGCACGACTGAACGGGCACGGCACTATAGCTGAAATCAGCGGTCTGAAAGCATCAACACCCGCGGTAGAGCGCCATCGCGGACTGACAGACGCCTTGCGCGACTACCCGAACATAAGAATCGTAGCTTCTGCCGATGCCGGCTGGTTCGGCAAAGAGGCTGAAACGGCATTCGATTCCATCAACAACTTGGGCAGACACATAGACCTGGTGTTTGCACACAACGACCACATGGCACTCGGAGCACGTCGCGCCGCTGACCGGATAGGCATTGGTTCATCAATTCTTTTTGTAGGTTTTGATGCACTCCCAGGAAAAGGATTGGGTGTAGAAAGCGTCATGGAAGGCAAACTAGATGCTACGTTCATATATCCTACAGGAGGTGACAAAGCTATTGAAGTGGCCTCTGCCATACTCCACAAACGCCCATACGAGCGCGAAAACATACTCTCTACAGACTTGGTGACCAAAGACAATGCGCGCATAATGCAGATGCAGACAGAACACATTGCAAACCTTGACAAAAAAATAAACGTGCTTGACAGCAAACTTGCAACAATACTTCAACGCATATCACTTCAACGTACCATACTTGCAGCCGGAGCTGTAATCATAATTCTGATATGCACACTTCTAGCCATTGCAGTAAGCGCATTCAGAACAAAATCAAGGATGAATTGCAAGCTGACACGTCAGAAAGCACAACTTGAAGAACAACGTGCACGCCTTGTGGACCTGACAGCAAAACTGGAACAGGCAACACAGGCCAAATTGGCATTTTTCACAAATGTGTCGCATGACATACGAACACCGCTTACACTCATAGCAGATCCGGTGGAAAGACTTATAGCCGACCCGGAAATTACACCACGTCAGCGTACACTTCTTGAAAATATCAGACAAAGTACAGCAATACTCTTGAGACTTGTAGGACAGATACTCGATTTCAGAAAATACGAGACTGGAATGCTCAAGCCAAAATTCACATCAATCAACATAGTTTCTGCAATATGCGAATGGACAAAGTCGTTTGCTTCTCTTGCAGATGAACGCAAAATCATATTTACAATCGACTGGGATTCCATATCCACTGGTACACGCGTCGATGCAGATAAAGAGATGCTGGAACGCATTGTATACAATCTTCTTTCAAACGCTTTCAAATATACTCCTGATGGAGGAAACATAAGCATCATACTGTCCATGGAAGGAACACCGTCGGATGCATATCTCTGCCTGCAGTTTAAAGACAGCGGACAAGGAATTGAAGCCGAGCGTTTAGACAAAATATTCGACAGTTTCAGCCAAACCGGCATCAGCGGAGCCGGTTCAGGCATAGGCCTTGCAATCGTAAAGGCGTTCACAAAGCTGCACTATGGCACTGTTGATGTCTACAGTTTGCCAGGAAAAGGTTCAACATTCACCATACGTATACCACTGCATCAGGCAGAAATATCAGAAGATTCAACTGACGACATCAAGGCTGACAGCAAACTTGCAAAACAGGCAATAGCCAGCAGTCGCATGCAGACTGCACCTGTAAACACGGAGACAAACAATACGACATCTCATCCAGAAGATGAGAACACATTGGAAAAGCCGTCAATACTGATAATAGACGACAATCTCCAATTGCGTTCATACATTGCAGACCTGCTATCCGATGAATTCAGCATCACACTTGCCGCCGACGGCCTTGAAGGTCTTACAAAAGCATCTGAATCTGTGCCGGATGCCGTAATTTGCGATGTCATGATGCCTACAATGAACGGAATGGAATTCTGCAAAAGACTCAAAAGCGATATAAGAACATCGCACATACCTGTACTGATGCTTACAGCATGCGCTGAAGATATCCAACGTATAGAAGGATACACAAGCGGTGCTGATGCATATCTTACCAAACCATTCCAAGCACCGCTTCTCATTGCACGACTGAAGAGTCTGCTTGAAAACAGGAAAAGGCTTGCTGATTTCTTCAGTTGCAGAAGCAACATTACGGAAGAAAAAGAGGAAACAGATATCAACGTAAATACCGTTGATAAAACATTTGCGGTGAAACTGCGCAAAATTATAGACGAAATGCTTACTGATACCAATCTAAGCGTTGAAGACATAGGTTCACGCATGGGTTTGGGTCGCGTGCAGCTCTACAGAAAGACCAAGGCTCTTACCGGATGTTCGCCTAACGAACTGATTAGAAATGCCCGTCTAGAGAAAGCTTCACAGCTCCTCAAAACCACAGATATGACTATAGCAGAAATAACATACGAAGTAGGATTCAGTTCACCTTCATATTTTACAAAGTGCTATAAGGAACAATTTGGAGTAAACCCTACAGACACAGGGGCACGAAAGAAAAATTCCACAAAACCCAAGCAGTAAAATCCCTCTACAATACCAATACAATACACGTGCCTATGCAAGCATAAGACATTGAGATTATAAAAAACAGCTATTTGACCGTCCCATTCTATAAAAATATTGGGACTGGTAGGGTATTCCGCAATACTTAGATGAAAAAGTTTACAGCTCATTAATATCAAAAAGGAACTTTGAATGCAACCTTATACCATAATATAACATGAGTTCGATGAAGCATGATTTTGCCTTTGACATGGTTGAAGCACGTTAATAAGTGCGCTTTGTAGTGGATGTAAGTGTACATTTTACCACCATTGTATCAAAAAACTTGAATCATCCGTCATACAAAATAATTCTTAAACTTTACTTTCGAAGATCATAGCGATTATTGTTTGTATTCTTCGTAATCCTTTGTAATTCAACGCTATAAAGACATAACTATTTTTGCTAAGCACCAAATTATAAAGCTTTTACAACTCTTCGAACTCATATTAATATAGGATTATTATTAATTGTCAACATTCTTGAATTTGGTATACTATGAATTCTAATTATTACTTAGAGAAAATGCTAAAGGCATAAGATCCGATACACTACTACAAATGTAAGCACACTCACTTCCCCACATAATAACTTCTATTGGAGTTCCTTGACGACATTCAGATTCCAACATAACCTGCCGACAAGCTCCACATGGCGTGACAGGCATAGTAAGAACATTCCCTGATGTGTTTCTTGCCACTATGCATAATTTTAATATCTTTTTGTCAGGACAATGCGACAACGCATGGAACAAAGCAACACGTTCTGCACATAAACCTGAAGGATATGCACAATTTTCGATATTGCTTCCTTCAACAATAGTTCCATCTTCAAATTTTATGGCAACTCCAACACTGAAACCTGAATATGGAGAATATGCTCTTTCAGATGCAGAAAAAGCAGTACTAGCCAAGAATCTATCCTCTTCCAACAATTCATCAGGACGTGCACATAACACGTTTATTTCTATTTTAAAGTTATTCATAAATTATTTATATCAATTATATTAGTATATAAGCGTACAGTACTCGAAAGCAAATGCAACAATATGTAAAACAGTGTTTTTAATTTGCATTATAGACATATTTTTTGTTTTAACAATCCAAAGATAAAATTTTCTGCTGTTTCCACGCAGTTTTTCATTAAATTTGCATGAAAATAAGGTTTTGTACTATATTAATCTAACAATTCCTGTATGTTTGATGAAGCATAAAATTAGTTTATATACTTTTTATTATATAGAATATGCAATTTTTAATTAATCATAAACTGTTAAAAGTTAGCAGGCGTTCAATGGCAATTATAGCTATTGTGGCCATAGCCACAATAAATGTATCAGCACAAACAAATTCACTATACAGTCAATATATTGCCCAATATAAAGATCTTGCAGTAAAGCAAATGAACACATACGGAATACCTGCAAGTATAACGCTGGCACAGGCTATATTAGAAAGCGGAGCTGGAAAAGGAGAGCTTGCGCGAAAGTCAAACAATCATTTCGGCATAAAGTGCGGTTCATCTTGGAACGGACGCACAACGCGTCACAATGACGACTCACCACGTGAATGCTTCAGAGCATATTCAAGCGTAGCAGATTCATATGAAGATCATTCACGCTTTCTTCTACGTCAACGTTACAGTAGGCTTTTCTCTCTAGATCGTTATGACTACAAAGCATGGGCACGTGGCCTAAAAGCATGTGGTTATGCAACAAATCCTGCTTATGCTGATCGCCTGATATCACTAATTGAAAGATATCAGTTATACAAATACGACCGTCCAGAACTGTATAAACCAGTCGAGGAATCAGCGCCAGCCGTCATAATACATCAGTTGATAGAGAACAACGGCATACTATGTATAATAGCACAAAAAGGGGATACTTGGCAGTCGCTTAGCCACGATCTGGACATCTCGCTCAAAAAGTTGCTCAGTAGAAATGAAGTTCCTTCCGTTTCAATGTCTATTATACCAGGAACATTTATTTATTTAGAAAAGAAAAAGAGCTCAGCTGCTAAAATCTACAAAAATAAGCAACATATCGTGCGAGCTGGTGAATCAATGTATTCAATTTCTCAACTATATGGAATAAGACTAAAAAAATTATACAAACTAAACGACATGGACCCTTCACAGCCTTTGCGTTCTGGTATGCATCTTAAGATAAGATAAAAAAACATCGAGATAAATAAAGCATTATATTCAAATAATGTATGGATAAACTGCATAATATAAAACAATAGCGACTGTTACTATAACCTAATAGTTGCAGTCGCTATTGTTTTGTTGAACCTATACGTTGCAGTCAACACTGGCTACCTAATTTCTCCTTTGTTTGATACTATTTCAAAAAGTGCGTCTGAAACAGTCAACCATAGGAGTGGTGATGCAAAGTTAATAGACAAATCAAAATCTCAAATGAAATTCATTACTTTTGTGATGTAAAGAGTATTGTAAAACATGCTCAACCAAGGATCAAGCTGCCTACAATAAGACTTTGCAGACAATTGATGGGCGAATACATCCTGGAGCAGCCATAACGACGGCTTCTTTATTTCTGTATATCGGGTTTCCCAAGCAATTAAAATCTGTTTCATCAGTCCGGAAACAGTGTACTGTCGCAGGTTATGTTTGGAAGCAGCCGGTCAAAGGCCTTGTGCTCCATGGCCACGCTGCCCATCAGCGTCAGCACCGATTCTTCGTTGTACATGGCTGTACGCATTCTTGTCATTCTCCAGAAATCACGGTTTAGACGTTCTATCCAATTGGTTGTATAGATCATGGACTGTATCTCGGGTGCATAGTTCAGGTAAGTCATGTAAGCCTTATAGTCGGCATTGCATCGCATGAACCTGAATGCCCTGTAGTCCTTTCCCCACCTCCCGCACATGTCCTGCCATTTTGGCCCATGCAGTCTCGATGATGTAATCGCGCTGTCCGGTACGGAATATGTCGCGCAGATCTGCGGCCAGTGCGCCCTTGTCGCCGTGATTGACCTTGGCGAACAGATTGCGCTTGAGATGCGTTACACATCTTTGAAGAGGCGTGCCTGGGAATTTCTCTCCGACGACGGCATCGAGCCCCCTTATGCCGTCTGCAACCATGATGCCGATCCTTTCAACGCCCCTGTCTTTAAGAGTTTCAAAGATTCCGCTCCATCCTGCCGCGCTCTCTGTCGGGATATTGAATATGCCCAGAACATCGCGCCGGCCTTCATCTGTAACGGCCAGTGCAGCATAGAACGCCTCGCTTGAGACGGAACGCCTGCGGTGGATCTTGATGTGCACGCAGTCTACGAACATAACAGGGTAATAGCTTTCCAGACCGCGTTCCAGCCATGAATCCACCTGCGTCCTGATGCTCTCCACCATCCTGCTTATGCTGGACTTGGAATAGTGCTGTCCGTAAATCTGGTCGAAGACATCGCCGACCTGCTCCTGAGTAAGCCCCTTGGCATACAATGCCCCGGCAAGACGGTCGCATTCCTCTTCCTGATAGCGGAGGATGGCTAGTATCTGCGGATGGAAGTTGCCGTAGCGGTCACTGGGATGCGGAATTCCAATTTCCAGCCTTGCCCATAGGCATGGCCAGGACGATAGCCGTTGCCCTTGTTTGAGGGATTTTCCCGAAGGAATTCACTGCGTTATGCCACCATCATGCTTTCAAGCATGATTTCATAAGGTCGTGAAGACCATTTTCTTTCTCTGCATGCTTGCGCATGAGCTCGGAAATTTGTACTTTCGTGAAGTGCATAGTTTGTATATTTAGTTTTTTTGGTCACTCCTAAATTACAAACTTCGGGGCTGGCATACAAGTGCCGGCCCTTTTTTGATTCATTTCAGACACACTTTTTTGGAACAATATCAGGAAGGAGTTCCTTAGCCAGTTCAAGACAGAAGCTGATGTAAGCAAGTTCCTGAAGCAATTACATGCCCAGGTTTGAGCCGATAGCCGTGCCCAAACATGAAAGCAGTGGACTTTCGATAGAAAAGCTTGTTGTCTCCTTATACGCCAAAGGAATGAGTGTGTTCTGATATAGAGGAAGAGATGCGTGAGATTTATGAAATAGAGCTCTCTACATCTGCCATTTCCATCATTACAAACAAGGTAAACCAGGCAGCCCTGGAATGGCAGAACCGCCCTCTGGATCCTGTTTATCTGATAGTCTGGACGGACGGTATCGTCTTCAAGGTACGGGATAACTGCAAGATCATAAACAAGACCGTTTACCTTTGTGTCGGTCTGAAACAGAACGGCCTGAAGGAAGTCCTTGACATGTGGATCGGCAAATCGGAAAGTTCTTCTTTCTGGATGGGTGTTCTTACCGATTTAAAGGCCCGTGGAGTGCAGGATATACTGATTACCTATACCGATAACCTGAATGGATTTACGGATACCATCCGTACCGTATTCCCTCAGTCATCCACCAAAATCTGTGTGGTGCATCAGATCAGAAACTCCTGTAAATATGTCGTCTTTCATGGAGAAACAACTGGGATGACCTGACTGTTTTCTTCTAGTTTCCGCTGGAAATCAGGAAAATAATCTATACTACAAATCTCATTGAAAACCTGAACGGAAAAATCAGAAAGTACACGAAATCAAAGCTTTCATTCCCTTCGGATGATGCAGTTAAAAAGACCGTTTATCTTTCACTTATGGAGATTGAGAAGAAATGGACACAGCAGACTCATAACTGGGCTTGATTATGAATCAATTTATGCTTATTTTTGAAAACAGAATCCAGATATAAGAACAAACTTACAACAGAATCCTGTTTTCATTTACACAAAATTTTGGACAGTGTCATAATACACTTACATTATTCAGCAATCACTACAAAAGTGCAGAACCAATCGTAAACGATCACCTATTTGCCCCAAGTTCGATTTGAGAAAACTAGATACGGCTTTTAATCTTTGTATTGTCAAGACAACAGCCGTTTAAGCAAGACGATATACTTGATGTACGGTTTGCTTATCATTATGAACTTATGAATTTGTCTGATGATGCCCTTGGTGTAACAATAGAGCGAAAGCACTTATTCTATCACATATTCCGAATATTCAGGAGGTAACTTTAATGATTTAAACTAGTAATCCCGATTAACTTGAAATTACCAATAATTACTCCTTTCATCATACAATATCAACCACTGTGATTCCTGCACCTCCAAATTGTACGTGTTCATCGTGGAAATCTGCTACGGCTGGGATTGTAGCGAGATACTGTCTTATGAGAGTGCGGAGTATTCCTGAGCCTGTTCCGTGAAGAATGCGTACTCGTGAAACACCTGCAACGAGTGCATCGTCTATAAAATATGTTACTGCTTGAACGGCTTCGTCACCTCTCATGCCTCGCACATCAATGTCTTGACGGAATTCCAGTTTTTTCTCGCGTATCTCGTTCTGTGTCTGAAGACTGATGAACGTTGCGGCGCGTTCTTCTTTTTCCGGTGCTTTCGATGGTTCCAATACGTCAATCTTCACGTTTGTCAGCATGACGCCGAATGCAACTGTGGCCATCTTGCCGTTTATCTTAACGACTTTTCCTATAGAAGTCTGTCCTTTCATCTTGACGAAGTCACCGACAACAGGAACAAAAGTCTTTTTTTCTTGTGTTGATACCTGAGCACTGTTCTGTTTTTCAGAACCTTTGCCCGCATCCTTCTTGTTCTTGTTTTCCTCGCGACGCTTGCGCCTTGCCTGAATCTTCTCCATCTGACGGCGAATGCGTTCTTCCATCATGTCTGGGTCAACTTCACGCACAGTCTGTCTGAAATCAGCGAGCTCCTGACGTATGTCTTTTGTTCTTTCTTTCTCTGCTTGAGCTTCCTTGATTTCCTTAATTGTCTGTTCAATCTTTGCGTTGGAAGATTTCAGCAATTCCTGCGCCTGTTCCTTAGCCTTGGCAAGTATCTCCTTTCGTTCCTTTTGCAGTTGTTCTATTTCACTCTCATAGCGACTTATTGTCTGTTCCATCTGCTTCTCGTGCTGTCTGATGGCCTGACGCTTGTTTTCCCAATAACGTTTGTCGCGTACAATGTCCTGCAGGTACTTGTCGGCATTTATGTATTCCCTTCCAACAATATCTGAGGCATCAGCAATGACATCTTCCGGAATTCCTATTTTGCGTGCAATCTCAACAGCAAACGAACTTCCGGGGTTGCCGATGCGAAGCTCGAAGAGAGGGCGCATAAGCTTACGGTCATACAGCATAGCTCCGTTGACTACGCCTTCGTTTTCCTCTGCAAAATGCTTAAGATTCTGATAGTGAGTTGTTATTACGCCAAAGGCTCGCTTGGCATTGAAACGTTTGAGAACAGCTTCTGCCATGGCACCTCCGATTTGCGGTTCTGTTCCCGAACCGAATTCATCGATAAGTATAAGACTTGTTCCACCGCATCTCTTCATCGTAATCTTCATGTTCAGAAGGTGAGATGAATAAGTGGACAAATCATCTTCAATGCTCTGCTCATCACCGATGTCGAGAAAAATATCACCAAATACACCCATACGACTGCCTTCGCTCATTGGCACGAGCATACCGCACTGCATCATATACTGCAAAAGTCCTACTGTTTTAAGACAGACAGACTTACCACCGGCATTAGGTCCAGAGATAAGTAGTATACGCTGACGTGTATTCAGTGTCATTTCAAGGGGTACAACTTTTTTGCCCTGGCGCGCAAGTGACATCTGCAAAAGAGGATGCACAGCCATGCTCCAGTCAATACCCGGCTTGTTCTCAATAGAAGGTTCAACAGATGATGTAGTTATGGCAAATTTAGCCTTTGCGCGAACAAAATCTATATCCGCCAAAAAACTGTATGATCTCAGCATCTCATCTGCCTCCGGCCTTATCGTAGCCGTGAAATCCATTAGAATACGTATTATTTCACGGCGCTCTTCAGATTCAAGTTCTCGTACGCGGTTGTTGGCTTCCACAACTTCTGCCGGTTCAATGTATACAGTACGTCCGGAGTCTGATTCATCATGCACAATACCCTTTACTTTGCGTTTCATTGCTGGTGCAACTGGGATTACCAGACGGCCATCGCGCACAGTCGGTGCTGCATCCTTATCAACGAGTCCTTCAGATTTTGCATTCTTCAGCATAGCCTGCAACGAACGTGATATGCTTCCTGCTGTAGCAGCCAATTCACGTCTTATACGCCCGAGTTCCGGTGATGCCGTATCTTTTATATTGCCATACTGGTCTATAATTTGTCCGATGCGTTTCACTACATGAGGATAAACTGCAACTTCTGATGACAAACGCTGCAGTGCCGGATAGAAATACTTGCGGTTGCTGTTGTCGTCAGAACTTTCCTCATCGCCTGCACGATTCAGGAATGACGATATGTCGATGATGGCCTGCAGTGAACGCTGAAGGTCAAACATGTCCTTTTCATCAAGAAAAGTTCTCTCAATCCTTATGCGCTTGAGTGCATCTCGCACGTCGAAGAAATTGCGGTCCGGAAAGTCTTCCTCTTGAAGTATGCGTACCATTTCAGACGTTTCGCGCACACGGCGTCTAATTTCGTCGTATTCAGACGAGAATTTCATTTCCTCTACACGTTCACGTCCCAATTCGCACAAACATGACTGCGACAGCATTTCCCTAACTGTGCTGAAGCCTATTTTTTCCTCAAACGTATCTGGATATATCATTTCTTAATAGCAATATATTCTTTTACATGTTAAAACAGCGTGCAAAGTTAAGCTTTTTATCTATACGATTCAATATGCCGTCATTCGATATGCATATAGTTTTCCTACCATAAAAATCATTTCTGTAATTGTGGTTATTCAAACTGTAAAATGTTTATTTGTGTTGTGATACATACTGATTAATTTTGCAGTAAACAAAATGCACACTAGTATGAAAAGATTTATTTTCGCAATCTTACTTCCAGTTTTTCTGCCGGCACTTTGTACAGTTTCTTCTTGTTCATCTGAGGATGACCCATACGAACAGTCTATATCCGGTAGTACATCTGGTTCACAACAAACAGATAACAATGCAGTCGATGACGAAACAACAAACGATAATAACCCTGTTATGGAAAATAGAATTGAAATAAGAATAGGCCAGGCATCATTTACATGTTTGCTCGAAAACAATGATGCTGCAAGAGCCTTTGCTGACATGCTTCCTCTGAGAATGAATATGTCTGAACTTAACGGAAATGAAAAATACAGTTCCTTAGGTAGAGATTTACCTACAAGTGCGGTAAGAACCGGCACTATCAATGCCGGCGATCTCATGCTTTGGGGATCATCGACCTTAGTGCTTTTCTATGAGACATTTTCTTCGTCCTACAGTTATACCAGACTTGGACGTATAACAGACACAGATGGTCTGGCAGAGGCTGTTGGCAACGGCAATGTGATAGTATATTTTGATAAACCGATAGATACAGGAATGGAGGAAATAATATATGAAAAAAATAATTGACGCTGAGTTTGGCGGAGAACGTCCGCTGTTCGGTTCGCATGACCTTTTACTAGAGAACGTAACAATCCACGCCGGAGAATCGGCATTGAAAGAGTGCTCGAACATTGAGGCCGTTAATTGTCGTTTTGAAGGGAAATATCCTTTCTGGCATGTTGACGGATTCAAAATCAACGACTGCCTGTTCACCGAAGGAGGACGTGCGGCTTTGTGGTATTCGCAAAACCTCGTGATGAAAAACACCCGTGTTGATGCACCTAAGATGTTCCGCGAAATGAACGGCATCAAATTGGACAATGTCGTGCTGACAGATGCACAAGAAACCTTGTGGCATTGCTGCAATATCGAATTGAAGGATGTCACAGTTGACAATGCAGACTATCTGTTCATGCACAGTTCCGACATACGCATATCACATTACAGGCAGAACGGCAACTACTCCTTCCAATATTGCCGTAACGTGGAAATACGCAATGCGGTTATAAATTCCAAAGATGCTTTCTGGAACTCGGAAAACGTGACGGTGTATGATTCAGAAATCAACGGCGAGTACCTCGGCTGGCATTCACGCAATCTAAAGCTTGTCAACTGCCACATTTCCGGAACTCAGCCATTATGCTACACCAAGAATCTCATAATGGAAAACTGCACGATGGCCGATGATTGCGATCTCGCTTTCGAATACAGCAGTGTTGTGGCAGACATTTGCGGAAATGTGCGCAGTATAAAGAATCCTACAACAGGCAAAATCACAGCTGACAGCATTGGTGAAACAATAATCGACGAAAATATCAAGCAACCGGCAGACTGTTGTATCTCTATTAGAGAATAACCTGAAAACTTCCTGTAACATGAAATATAATTTCGATGAAATAATCGAGCGTAGAGGCACGTGCTCCTATAAATGGGACAGCGCGCCAGAAAGCGGAATACTTCCTATGTGGGTGGCCGATATGGACTTCCGCACAGCACAACCGATTGTAGATGCAGTAAAGCGCAGGGCATCACTTGGCGTATATGGGTACACACGTGTTCCCGACAGCTACTATTCAGCCGTTGTCAATTGGTTTGCCCGTCGCCATCAGTGGACCATGGATAAGGAATGGATTATATACACATCCGGTGTTGTTCCTGCATTGTCTGCTGTCATAAAGGCACTTACAGCTCCTGGTGACAAGGTGCTGGTACAGACACCTGTATACAATTGTTTCTTTTCGTCAATACGCAACAACGGATGTGAAGTGCTGTCAAGTCCACTGAAATACGAGAACTATACATACCACATAGATTTTGAAGATTTCGAAAAGAAAGCATCCGATCCATCGGTGAAGATTTTCCTTCTCTGCAATCCGCATAATCCCGCTGGACGCGTATGGACGCGAGCAGAGCTTACACGTATGGGCGAAATATGTCTGCGCCACGGCGTAACAGTCGTTTCCGACGAGATACATTGCGAACTTGTGATGCCAGGTCACTCATATACGCCTTTTGCTTCACTTTCAGACGAATTTCTGAAACATTCGGTCACATGCACGTCACCAAGCAAGTCATTCAACATGGCCGGTCTACAGATAGCCAACATAACTGTATTCGACAAGGACATGAGGCTGCGCATAGACAAGGCCATCAACATAAACGAGGTTTGCGATGTGAATCCTTTTGGAGTTGATGCGCTCATAGCTGCATACAATGAGGGAGAGGAATGGTTGTCGCAACTCATCAGTTATCTGTACGATAATTATCTGTACATGGCCGAATACTGCGCAGAGAATTTGTCCGATTATCCATTGACAATCCTAGAAGGAACATACCTTGTCTGGATGGATTGCCGCGCCTCTGGCTTGACATCCGAACAATTGGCAGAGAAGCTAAAAGAAGAGACTGGCCTATGGCTCAATGCGGGAACGATGTATGGTGCCGAAGGCGAAGGCTTCATAAGATGGAACATTGCTTGTCCACGTCCTGTACTTGCTGACGGTCTATCTCGCTTCTGCAAATTTGTCAAGAAAATTAAACCATAAATGCTGAATAGTTTTTTGTTGTGCCCACGTCACTTTTTCCTTCTTGACGCTTAAAAGAAAAGTCCGTTTCCACGTCTTATTTTCATAAGAACAAGGAAACGGACTTTTTAATATTGAATATATATTTACTTCAAGCCTTTAATCCACTCGGCAATATCGGCCATTACATCCTCAGAAATGGTTTCTTCTATCGTAGCATATTCTGCCACATAACCTTTTGAACAGTGCTGAAACAAGTGATTGAGCGAAGGATACTCTTTTATGAGGTTTGCATCGTTCTTAGGCAACAATCGTTTGATGGCACCAAGGTTCATCGAAGGGTCCACTTGTTTGTCGAGACTGCCGTTAATAGCCATAACCGGACACTTCACATTTGATATATCCTTCTGAGGGTCGAAGCTGAGAAACTGGTCCATCCATGGTGACGGCGAAGTCAAAACCTCAGCCAAATTCTGCAGTACTGGTGCAGGAAGACTCACTTTTTCTGATTTTGCGAGACTGTCAATGACTGCAGCACCGTCAACTGTTGCTCTGTCGTGCCCGATGCGGTATTCCAGCACCTTGCCCAGCAAACGGCAATAGTTGTCAATATCTGTCTGTGGAGCTCCAGACGATTCAAGCATGATGCGATTCTGATAAACAATTATGCTGTCTCCACGAACACCTGTACCAGCCATGCTTACAATGAAATCCAGCTTGTCGGCATATTTCGAGGCCGAAAGGAAGGCGATAGTGCCACCCTCGCTATGCCCGAGCATGCCAACTTTACTGAAACGGTCGTCCTTGCTAAGAAAGTCGATTCCAGCCATGGCGTCAAGCATATTGCTTGTCATCGTCACCTCAGAAGCATTGCCTGTAGACTTACCCACACCTCGGTCGTCATATCTCAGAGTTGCAATGCCGTGGCGTGCAAGGAAATCGGCAATTACTAAAAACGGCTTATGTCCCAACAATTCTTCGTCGCGGTTCTGTTGTCCGCTTCCCGTCACCATGAGCACTACAGGCACTTTCTTGCCGATGGACATCATCAGAGGCAAAGACAGAGTGCCTGACAGCACTGTGCCATCCTTTTCATTGCTGAATGTCACTTCCTCGGTGATGTATGGAAACGGTGGTTTGGGAGTCTGCGGACGTTTGATTTCAACAGAACCTGGACTGAGAACAAGCTTGAGACTCATTCCCGCCTGTGTGAATGTTCCATCAATCTTACCTTCACGGACACGTCCGTTGTATTTTGCCATGATAGCAGGAACAGCCACAGCAACAGAGTCTTCAGATACATATTCAACTGTGGCAGGAATACCTTTTGCTCCCTGATCTGGACTATCGAGCGTGCAGAGAGTCTTCCCGTCATTGCCTTTACTGAAATTGAATACGATATTCAGCTTTGCAGTCCCGATATCAAGTTTGCCGTTCCAGCTTCCGTCAACAGTCTGAGCCTGAGCCGGCAATAAAACGAGAGCCAAAGCAGACGCAACGGCCGTTTTGAATTTATTATTTGACATAAGCGTTGTTTTTCATTTGAATGTATATGCCATAAAAATCCTTGGAGCTACCATGACTGTCAAGCATCATGCACTCCAAGGATTTTTCATAACTATTTAATCGTCCATAAGTTTTCTGTAGCGAATGCGCTTCGGTTCTTCGAGTCCGAGACGCTTAGCCTTGTTGGCCTCGTAGTCCGAGTAGCTTCCTTCGAAGTAGAACACTTCGCCGTCGCCTTCGAATGCAAGAATGTGCGTACAGATTCGGTCGAGGAACCATCGGTCGTGGCTGATTACCACTGCACATCCGGCAAACTGGTCGAGACCTTCTTCAAGAGCACGGAGGGTATTTACGTCGATATCGTTTGTCGGCTCGTCGAGCAGAAGCACATTGCCTTCTTGCTTAAGTGCAAGAGCCAACTGCAAGCGGTTGCGCTCACCTCCCGACAGTACTCCGCAGAGTTTCTCTTGATCGGCACCGCTGAAATTGAAGCGGCTGAGGTATGCGCGGACATTGATTTCTCTGCCTCCGATGCGCATTGTCTCGTTGCCCTGACTGACAACTTTGTAAACCGACTTCTCCGGGTCGATGTCCTTGTGCTGCTGGTCTACATAGCTGAGTTTAACGGTTTCGCCGACCTCGAATGTACCGGCATCAGGTTTGTCAAGTCCCATAATCAGGCGGAAGAGGGTAGTCTTGCCGGCTCCGTTAGGTCCGATGACACCGACGATTCCATTAGGAGGAAGCACGAAGTTGAGGTCTTTGAACAACACCTTGTCGCCGAAAGCCTTTGCTACATGCTGCGCCTCGATGACCTTATTGCCGAGACGCGGACCATTAGGTATGAAAATCTCCAGCTTTTCTTCCTTTTCTTTCTGGTCTTCGTTGAGGAGCTTGTCGTAAGAGTTCAGACGGGCCTTACCTTTAGCCTGACGCGCCTTAGGTGCCATCCTTACCCATTCGAGCTCTCGTTCGAGAGTCTTTCTGCGCTTGCTTGCAGACTTCTCCTCCTGCGCCATTCTCTGTGACTTCTGTTCGAGCCATGAAGAATAGTTGCCCTTCCAAGGAATACCCTCGCCACGGTCAAGTTCGAGAATCCATTCCGACACGTCGTCAAGGAAGTAGCGGTCGTGAGTAACTGCAATAACCGTTCCTTCATACTGCTGAAGATGCTGTTCGAGCCAGTCGATGCTCTCGGCGTCGAGGTGGTTCGTAGGCTCGTCGAGCAGAAGAACGTCCGGCTTCTGAAGGAGCAGACGGCAGAGTGCTACGCGTCGGCGTTCACCACCTGAAAGGTTCTCAACGCTCCAATCGCCTGGAGGACATCTCAGTGCATCCATTGCACGTTCCAGCTTGGAATCTATGTTCCATGCGTCTGTTGCATCGATTATATCCTGAAGTTCAGCCTGACGGCTCATCAGTTTTTCCATCTTGTCGGCGTCCTCGTAGTATTCAGGAAGACCGAACTTCACGTTTATCTCGTCATATTCCTTAAGTGCATCATAGATGTGGCGCACTCCGTCCATCACGTTCTCCTTGACAGTCTTTGTTTCGTCAAGCGGCGGATCCTGCGGGAGATAGCCCACGGTGTATCCAGGTGACCATACAACCTCACCCTGGTACTGCTGGTCGATACCGGCAATAATCTTCATGAGGGTAGACTTACCGGCTCCGTTGAGACCTATGATACCGATTTTTGCCCCGTAAAAGAAAGACAGATAGATGTTTTTGAGAACCTGTTTCTGATTCTGCTGGATGGTTTTGGACACCCCGACCATTGAGAAAATAATTTTCTTGTCGTCTGTTGTTGCGGCCATAATTATTTTTTCTTGGTTTTATATTATAACACAAATATAAGGCAAAAAATATGTATGGCCAAGTCCGGCATTCCAAAAAGAAGCGTCGACATGAATAGAGAGTTGCCTATGTGTGGAACATTATTCATTTCTCAGAATTCTTTGTAACTGCAACTTTACGGACTTCATCGCATATTGTTTCAGGGTCGCTGCAAGAAACAACATACTTTTTACCGGACTTGATTTCCACAAGGAATACATGGTCGAGATCGGATGCGTACACCATAAATTTCCCCAACTCCTGATTACGAAACCATCCCCACCATCCGAAGAAACCTCCGCTTCCGAAAGTACGGACAAAATTCATCGTCACCTTATAGGGCTCAATCTTAGAGATTTCTTCTAAAGATACTCTTTTGACCCGCAAAGGGAAAACTATATTCAGGCTATTTGCGTCAATATCGATCTCTCTCGGACAAAAGTACAGAGAGCATAGGAATATGGCAACAAGTAAACCAAGAAGCACATAAGACTCGAAAACTGAATTTTCATCAAACATCAGAAAATACAATCCTAAGCCTAAAAGTAAGAGCGTAAGCAGAAGTGTAATTACTACAGAGCGTATTGCCAATTTTGATTTTTGACTGTACATACCTATATTGTTTCTATACCGTTTTTACGGAGATTCTATTCACAAATAATCATAGGAAAATTACGGCTCAAACTTGAACCATTCCATCAGGTTTCCATTTGCCTTGGTGCGTCTGCTGAATGTATATGTTTCGCCGCAACCATTTATCTGAATCTGATCAGGCGTATGCATTACGTAAGACCAGTATATTTCGCCGTTCTTGCCGAAGAAGCATTTGTCCGGCTGGAATTTAGACTTGTCGATTTCAGGAAGGTGAGTAAGGAACTCCAAATGATTCTGAAAATGATTGTTTGACACTTCGCCAGTATTTGTATTCTTCATCATTCTGATGTTCTGCGTGAACACAGAACCCTCATAGCACTGCTGGAGTGCAGCCGCTCTCAGATAGACCATACCATGATACTTGCCGCAGATAAAAGAATTCTTGTTTGTACCGATACTGACATAGAATCCATCTCCGCCGCATTCAACATACGAGCCCAACTGCCATTCCTGAAGGCGCTTGCTTACATTCTCGCGACTGTCGGCAATCGGCATGTCGTATGGTTCGACGGTCTCTATCGATTCGACTTTCTGGAAAGTTTCACCATTGATTGAAAGTCTTCCATCTGCAAGCAGAGAAATATCGTCTCGCTGAGAACCTTTCTTATATATTATGGTATCCTTGGAAAAGGATATTGCATAATTCAAATTACGGGTAGGAACCTTCAGATTTACAATACCGCAACCAGAAACAGTGTCGCGCGAAAAATACATCATGATTGAATCTGTAAGAACGACCTCGCTTATCTGGTTCGCCCATACTCCACGTGTATCACCCGATGCGGCTTTTGCCGTAAAACACCCTGTAGCCATAAAGGCAACAATCAATGTAAGTTTGATTAAGTTTTTCATACTGTAATGTTTTAAATTAAAATGTGTTTTTACCATATCGATTAAATTTATATCTTTCTTTGTTGCAAGGCATCTAAGAAAAGTTTAGTAATGGTTATAGAATGCAATGTGCTAATGTAAGTTCTGCAATCTACATGTACGCTACAAATATATGAAATTTTGATTTTACCCCCCCATTAATATTTATTAACTTTTAATATAATTAAATTCCACAACTAAAACCACAACGCAACTGTATTAACTCAGAAACTGAAAGCGGTTAACTTTTTTATTCTCTACGAGGGCTCAGGATTATAATTCCGAGCCCTCGAAATTTATTTTGTGAGCCCTCACGATTGTAAAGTTTTGGTTCAAGAAGGTGATACTAGCAGTAAAACATACCAATTGTAACCGCAGGATACATTAAATCAAATATGAAAGTTTAAGCATATATAGCTTTAACAATACTAAAAGAAAGAGACACTTAAAAACTGTAAGAGAGCATAAATATGCTATATTACAAAGTTTTACATCAAAAAAATGAATATTATCATTAGATTTAATTACAAAATTTATATATTTGCTCACAGTTAAACACAATTTTTATCATAGCATTAATTTACACACTTGTGCGGCATATTCGTGAGAACTTGCCGCATTTTATTTTTATACTCGTACGAAAGTAGCGACGTGCTGTTTTATGTGATGGCGACAGTAATTTTGAGCAAGCCGGCAATGTAAGTCGGCAAAAATGGCTACTTTTGCAGAAAGTATTGATTTTCGTAAAAACTATTATAAAATAAGATATGGGCAGAAACAAGAACTTACCATTATATGAAAATGTTGAGATAACAGCTGTGGCGGCAGAAGGCAAATCGCTGGCAAGAATCGACGACAAAGTCGTTTTCGTGCCTTACGTTGTGCCGGGCGATGTTGTCGACATTCAGATTAAGCGCAAGAAGAACAGCTATATGGAAGGTGTGGCTGTGAACTTCCACAAATATTCCGAGCTGAGAGCTCAACCGTTCTGCGAGCACTATGGTGTGTGCGGAGGCTGCAAGTGGCAGTGTCTGAAATATGAAGAACAGATAAAGGCTAAACAGCAGCAGGTTGTTGACAATCTTACCAGAATAGGCAAGGTCGAATTGCCTGAAATATCTCCAATACTGGGTTCGGAAAAGACGCAGTTCTACAGAAACAAGCTTGAATTCGGATTTTCCGACAAGAAATGGCTCACAGAAGACGAGATAAAGAATGATGTGAAGTACGAGCAGATGAATGCACTCGGCTTCCACATCACAGGTGCATTTGATAAGATTCTTGACATCAACAAATGCTGGTTGATGGATGATATCTGCAACAGAATACGAAACAGCATTAGAGATTATGCTTTCGAAAAGAATCTTGTGTTCTACGATCTGCGCAACAACAAAGGCCTTCTCAGGAGCATGATGATACGCAACTCCAACACAGGAGAACTGATGGTGCTCATACAGTTCAGAATTGAAAATGACGAAGAACGCAATCAGGCAATAGCGCTGATGCAGCATGTTGCTGATGAGTTCCCTGAAATCACTTCATTGCTCTACGTCGACAACCATAAGTGCAACGACACATTCGGCGATCAGGAAGTCATCGTCTTCAAGGGCAACGACCACATATACGAGGAGATGGAAGGTCTCCGCTTTAAGGTTGGACCGAAATCGTTCTATCAGACAAATACTGATCAGGCGTATAATCTCTACAAGGTTGCACGCAACTTTGCACAGCTTACAGGAAACGAGCTTGTGTACGATCTTTATACTGGTACAGGTACAATTGCAAACTTTGTTGCTCGCATGGCAAAGAACGTCATCGGTATAGAATATGTACCGGAAGCTATAGAAGATGCAAAAATCAATTCTGAGATAAACGGCATAAAGAACACTCAGTTCTTTGCCGGCGACATGAAGGACATCCTCAACAAGGAATTCATAGAAACTTATGGACGTCCTGACGTAATCATAACCGACCCTCCACGCGCAGGTATGCACCAAGATGTTATTGATACAATACTTTTTGCTTCGCCGAAACGTATCGTATACGTAAGCTGCAATCCTGCAACACAGGCCCGCGACCTTCAGCTTCTTGACCAGGAATATAAGGTAATGGCTGTTCAGCCAGTGGACATGTTCCCTCACACTCAGCACGTTGAAAACGTTGTGTTGCTGGAAAAGAGACAGTAAAACTGTTGCTTGCTTATATAAGCATATTTAGAAGAAACAATATAAAAATCCCTCACACGAAAATCTAAAGTTGAATCTTTCGTGTGAGGGATTTCTATATTTATTAAAGTATTACCACTTTTGTGTATGAACCACCTTTCCTGAAGTTGTTACCGTAACCTTACAGCCATCAAGTTTAAGCTCTTTGTCTGCATTAAGCTTTACAGTAGTCTTGGCGTAAGGTTTCAAAGAAGGGGCATCGGCAGTCAGTACTGTTCTGTCAGCTGCAGTCAATGTCAGATTGGATTCTTTGGAATCTGAAAGTCCGAAATTCTCAATCACAATCTCTACACATTTGCCGTTTGCATTATACACCGGTTTCATACTTGAAAGAATGGCAGGTCTGTAATTGATGTACGGCAGTTTTGCATATCCGAAAACCATTTCTCCCTTTTTGTTCTTGCCGATAAGTTTAGGAGCAAATTCGTCAGCGTCGATTCCGCTTCCTTGGCCATCGAAGGTTATTATCACGTCTTTGCCCTTTTTCTTCATATTTATGGCCTTGCAACCTCTGCCGAAATTGACTTCGTTGTATGAACCGAACCTAAGAGAAGCCAGATCAAGTTCTTTGGCAGGTTTGAATCCTTTTTCACCTTTTATCAGCACTTCTATTGTCCTTGTATTTCCGTCTATAGGTTCTTCGTTTAGAACTTCCATAAGCATACCTTTATTCATAGGAATGCAGATGTTTTTAGAACTGTGGTTATCATTAGGCAAGTCATTCCATTTGATTGTGTCGATGACAGCAAAGTTTGTTTGCACAACTCGTCCTTCTTCATCCTGAAAAACTTTAAGGCGCTCATACTTGAACCAGTTCTCTACGTATCCGTCCTTATGTACAGATACTCCAGGAACATAGGCCTCTCCTTGTTCAACAACCCAATGTACGCCATCAAGAGAACGCTCGTAATAAGCGATACGTCCCAACCAGTCGTTTACGATGAGATGATATTGCAGTGAGTCACGCCAAACCACAGGGTCCTCGAAACGTCCGTCTACTTTCGGATAAACACGTTCTTCTGTAATTTGTCTGTACGGAGCAATTCCGTCACGACTTATCCATACTCCACCACCACGGCACACCATAAGACGTGAGCCGTCGCTGCGTCTTGCAAATGTAAGATTGCTCAGACCTTCAATTATTCGTCTGTCGCGAGTATCGAAATCGAAATGTTTATATTCCCAAGGACCGCCATACGAGTCGGCAATATAATATCCGTCTATTACATATATAACAATACGTCCATCATCGAGCATGTAGGCTTCCGGATTATGACCTTTGCCGATGGTTTGACGGATGGAGTAGGGACCATGCAGATTTTTAGACACGGCATGGAATACTGTAGATTTCGGCCAGAACATGTGGCCTTTAGGTGAATTCTCAGGCCATCCGCACACGTATAGATGGTACAATCCGTCCTTGTCTTTCAATATATTTCCTCCCCAGAAGGATGTGTCTGGATTCTCAATGCCATTGTCTACGAAACGCTCAGCCACATCGGCAGTACCCCAAATGCCTTTCTGCTTTTTTCCGTCAGGCATTGGAAGAAACCTGTCCATGAACCTTGCTCCATCGATCAATTGATTCCACTCCTCCGGACGTGGACGCTCAACAATCTGCGCATTGATGCTCTCCGACATACACATTGAACCTAAAGCTAAAAATGCGACAACAGAAAAGTTTAGAGTTCTCTTTTTATATCTGTGTTTAATGAATTTATTAAATGTTTTCATATAGGTTAATAAGTTTAGTTAACACTGGATTTATTATGTTTTCATGTGATTTTATAGATGCATACACTTTGCGAAAGATTTAAGAATTCATAAATCAACAATTTGAATTATGCTTCTGATGAAACAGTTTCCGACTACTATCTTTGGCATATATCGCAAGCTCGATTTTGCAATAATTGACAATGAGAATTAAGTCTGATTCCGTCATATTACAATAATTCAATCATTCTAACGCTTTGCACTCCATGTGTGCAAAGTTACCGTACTGGATAAGAATATTATAGGATTTTAATGATTTAATATAGGAAAAAAACGACATGGACGCTTTATATGAACTCCGATATTGATATATGTGCATGTGCTAAGCGTGTATTTTATCCAAATGAATCAAGCAATATTCAACTGCCCCAATTAGGAGCTGTTACGCATGAATATTGAAAGCCACATTTAATCATTAATAAGTAGGGAGATCACTGATTCGTAGTGTACGTAAATTGAAAAAAGCTTTCAGGAAACTATAACTCTGTTTCCTGAAAGCTGGGTTATTGTAGATTTTTATCAAAATGTTTTCTACAAACTTTTAGCCATGGATATCATGGATTTTCGCACCTTGGCAAAATGTCAATATCTTTATTTATCCATCTTATAATTGAAGAAATCAATATCAACATATCCATCTTCAGACTTATCGTTAAAACTGTACAGTCCTAATCTGTCGCCACGATAATATCCCCAACAAAGTTGGTATTCATCGCCAAACTGAATGAAGTTGTTTCCGTCTATGCTGTAGTAAAATTTTGATTTTCCATCAAGGCCCCATTCTGATTTCAGCCATACATACTTGCTTTCCACAGAAGGACCTTTAAGAGAATTGTCATCGTGACGATATTCAATATAACATAGATCGCCATCTTTAACCAGGCCAATTGCGCCTGAATGTGAAGAAAAATGGCACAGTCCGCTTCTTTGTCCATCTGCCATTCCGCTTATATCCATCTTTACAGTAACCTCACTGCATTTAGTTCTGAAGCACCTTTGTGTAAGAGTATTTCCGGCGGATAGCAAACGATTTTCCTTTAACGGCTTGAAAGCTTTCAAGCGAAGCCAGCCTTTTCTTTCTCTCAAAGAGAACTTTTCAGTCCTCGGCTGGTAGTTCCATTGCCACTGAACGTCCAGTTCCTTGTCTTTGAAATCATCGCTGGTCTTAATCTCATATTTTTTCTTGCCGTCAAACGGCATTTTTCCTGTCCAGCACATACTTCCTATACTATCTCCGATTACGGTTCCAATTATAGGCCAACCGTCTATCCATGTAACAGGAAGCAGACTTGCAACACGACCTGCCCAGTCGCCGGTACCATGATGTGTTAGGAAATACCATTCGCCGCTTTTGCCTTCAACGATTCCTCCCTGATTTGGCTCTTTATATTCACGTCCAGGCAATGCCAATTGTTTTTCTTCTTCATAAGGGCCGGTAATGCAACGTGAACGTTTTGCCATTACGTATCGTCCCTTATCTGATCGATGTTCACTGAATACAAGATAATACCAATCACCGACTTTAATCAGTTTGTTTGCTTCTCTATAGCCGCCTTCATTTACAAGTCTGGCAGATTTTAAATCTATGGATTTGCCATCGGTGGACATATCATACAAATAAGTCTTGTATCCGTCTGCAAAATGTGTTCCTACAAAATAAGCTTTGCCGTCTTCGTCCCACATTACAGAACAATCGTCCCATCCTTTTTCACTCATAAGCTGAGTAAGCGGTTCCCATGGTCCCTCAGCTTTTGGTGCAGAAGTCATAAAGAATCCTTCGTCAGGCGTACCGAAAAATATATAGAAACGTCCTTCGTGATACCTCAATGTTCCAGCCCATATTCCTTTACCATACCTGTTCATTCGGTTCCAATTAAGCTCAGGACCGATTTGCGTCAGGTCAGGAACTGCGTGCCCGCATATTTTCCAGTTAACAAGGTCTTTTGAATGCAAAACAGTCATTCCTGGCGAGAACTGAAAGGTAGAAGTGATGGCGTAATAGTCTTCACCTACTTTTATGCAGTCCAAATCGCTGTAGTCAGATGGTATGATTGGATTGCAATACGTTCCATCGTTCTGATCGCCCCAGCTGTTCCAGTTTCCCCAGGTCGGTGCATATTCCTGAGCGTTCACGGCATTAAAGCTCATCATGCAAGTCAGAGCCGAAAAAATAATTTTATTAAGTGCCATATTGTTGTCAACTGTTTAAATCAAAATAAGTTCCACTCCCAAACACCGCAGGTACCGGATGTTATAGAAATTCTGACATATCTGGCTCTTACATCCAACTCATCAGTATGAGGAGAACGGCATTGAACATCATTATGACCACCGCATGAAGTCCAGTTCTTTCCATCATCTGAAACTTCAAGTTTGTATGCATGTCCAGCTGTAGGCTTTACGAAGTATACTTCGCTTTTACGTATTTTTCTTCTTTTGCCTAAATCAGCCATAATCCATGCATTTTTATCATCTTCCTTGGCCATCCATCTCGAACCGTTAGAATTATCAATTGCAAATTCAGGAACAAAAAACTCTGTCCGTCTGCAAAGCGTATCCTTTATTGGTTCAATCTGCATCGGTTCCATTGTGCTCGAAGTCGTGATAAATATGACATCCAACGGCTTTTTCGCCTTAACTTCCTTAAGCGCTCCTACGCCGTTGAGATCAAGCTTTACCGGGCGTATGGTTCCATCCTCATTAAATTCCAAACGATTGACATAGGTCTGACGATTGGTTCCACGACGACTGAATTCAAGATAAGCAAAATAATAATTGCCTTTGTCATCGCTAAACACACATCCGTGGCCTGGGCCAAAAACACCAGCTTCGTAATCTGTAGTAGATATTATGTCTTCCTTTGGAAATGTATAAGGACCAAACGGAGAAACAGTACTCATGCCGTATGCATACTGATAGTGCTCATTTCCACCAAGTGTATACAGATAATAGTATATTCCATTTCGTTTGAAGAATATAGGACCTTCTGAATATCCTCCACGTTTGGTCTCTATTGTACGAATCTCTCCGTCGAAGGTAACCATATCACTCTTCAGTTTTGCCACATGTCTGCGTCCCCAGAACACGTATGCCTGACCATCGTCGTCGATGAACAGCTCTGCATCTATTCCATCCGGTTTATCACCAGGTATAAGTGTTGATGGTGTAAACGGCAAATAAAATTCATCTTTTCCTTTAGCCAATTTGAAAGGTCCATCCGGACTGTCTGCAACAGCCGGATACATATACCCGTTTATTGTAGGATAAATATAATATTTTCCATTAGCGTGTACCACCTTGCTCGGTGCCCAATATTTCTGTTTGGAAGCCGACGGAAAATATGTTCCATCAAAATGCCAGTTCACAAAATCTTCAGATTTCCATACAACTGGAGGACCGGAAGTTTTCAATCCTTGTCCATATCCGTCAGTTGTAGCGTAGCAGTAGAATGTGCCGTCTATAAGCTGTATGCTGGCATCTGCAATCATATCAGGAACCAATGCGTTTCCGAAAGGATTTACAGCATTTTGTGCCACAGCTCCAGACGTCATGAGTGTTAATGCTGATAGCAGCAGAAGATGTTTTTTCATAAGAACTTGTACAGATTTAAATTATTAACAAATTGCGTCATACAGATTAGCGGTATAAGTACACCTTAATTCTGCATAAGCGTCACATAAAAAATAATGATGGACGCAAATATACTGAAAAATGAATGAGAGGCACGTGCTTAGGAACCACTTTTATCATAAAAAAATACATCGATTAAAAAATGAATACATGTTTTATATTGGGTGAATATGCTATTTTTGCAAAATAAAAAAAGAAATAATACCAAGTAGAACTATGAAAAAACTATTTATCGGTCTTTTTATACATATTTCGATATGTTCTCTAAACGCACTTCATGCAGATGATGCCAATCTGAAATTATGGTATAATTCTCCGGCTGACGCTACTGTTGCAGACAATCCAAACGGGTGGAAAGACGATGCAGAATGGCTTAAGGCCATGCCTCTCGGAAACGGCTCTCTCGGAGCTGTAGTATTCGGTGATGTCGGATATGAACGCATACAGCTTAACGAGGAGACCATGTGGTCCGGCAGTCCGCAGGAATGCGATAATCCAAAGGCCGCGAAGCATCTGGATGAAATAAAAGACTTATTGAAAAATGGTAAATACAGAGAAGCAACAGCACTGACCAACCGCACTCAGGTATGTACAGGAAAAGGTTCTGGAGGGGGCAACGGCAGCACTGTTCCATTCGGTTGCTTCCAAACATTAGGTGACTTGTGGCTCGATTTTGAGAATAAAGGAAATTATACTGATTACTCGCGTGAGCTCGACCTCTCTACTGCGACAGCCAGAGTAAGCTACACACAGGACGGAATCAAGTTTAATCGTGAAATTTTCGTAAGCTATCCAGACCAGGTAATGGTTGTCAGACTCAGTGCAGACAAGAAGAAAAGCTACTCGTTTACCTGCAGAATGTCTCGTCCCGAAAGATTCACTACTTATACAGAAAACGGACAGCTGATAATGGCTGGCGCCTTGTCCGACGGAAAGGGTGGTGACGGACTGAAATATATGGCTCGCCTGAAAGCAATTGCTGTAAACGGAGATGTTACATATACAGATTCGTCTATTAAAATAAGCAATGCTGACGAAGTGGTGCTTCTTCTTAGCGCATCTACCGACTACAAGCTGGAATACCCGCATTATAAAGGTAGAGATTATAAAAAAATTACATCTGAAGCCATAAGCAAAGCTTCTGAGACATCATACAAAAAGCTTCATAAACGCCACGTTGAGGACTATTCTCAATATTTTGAAAGAACTGATTTCAAATTGTCAGATTCATCCAACAGTCTGCCTACAGACAGTCTTGTAATGATGGCAAGAAAAGGTGTGGTAGACAATCATCTGTATGAACTGATGTTCCAATACGGACGCTACCTTCTGATTTCTTCATCACGTCCAGGCACTATGCCAGCCAATCTTCAGGGTATATGGGCCAACAAGATACAGACACCATGGAATGGTGACTATCACACTGACGTGAATGTAGAAATGAACTACTGGCCTTCAGAAGTGACCAACCTGTCGGAAATGCACTTGCCGCTCTTTGATCTCATTGAATCGCTCGTGAAACCAGGAAGCAGAACAGCAAAGATACAGTATAACAAGAAAGGTTGGGTTGTACACCCGATTACCAATGTTTGGGGATATACATCGCCTGGCGAAAGCGCATCATGGGGTATGCACACAGGTGCCCCGGCATGGATTTGCCAGCATATCGCTGAACATTACAGATTTACTGGCGACAAAAAATTCATCGAACGTATGTATCCTGTACTCAAAGGTGCAGTGGAATTCTACATGGATTGGCTGTCAGAAGATCCTGCTACTGGCAAACTCATTTCAGGTCCGGCTGTTTCGCCAGAAAACACATTCGTAGCTCCCGACGGCAGTCATTGCCAGATAAGTATGGGACCTGCGCACGATCAGCAGACCATCTGGCAGTTGTTCGACGATTTCTGCTTGATATCCAAAGAATTGAGCATCAGTGACTCATTTACAAAATCAGTTGCAGATGCACAAAGCAGACTTGCTGGAACACAAATTGGGTCTGATGGCAGAATTATGGAATGGGCACATGAATTCAAGGAAGTAGAGCCTGGACACAGACACATTTCACACCTATTTGCCGTTCACCCAGGATCACAGATAAACACTATCAAAACACCAGATTTGGCAGAAGCTGCCAACAAATCCATCGACTACCGCATCAGTCATGGAGGAGGCCATACTGGTTGGAGTTCTGCATGGCTGGTCAGCCAGTACGCACGTCTGAACAGGAGCGATAAAGCATTGGAGAGCCTTGACAATGTATTTAAAAAAAGTTTGAACCCAAACTTATTCACCGAGTGTCCGCCATTCCAGATTGATGCCAATTTCGGAACTACGGCAGGAATATCCGAAATGCTTCTTCAGAGCCATGTTTATGACAACGGTGCATATATAATAAACATTCTGCCTGCACTGCCTGAAGATTGGAAAGAAGGCTCGTTCTGCGGTATGAAAGCCCGCGGAGGTTTTGAAGTGTCGGCAGAATGGAAGGAAGGAAAACTCGAGAAGGCTGAGGTCAAGTCTTTATTGGGCAACAAATGCCGAGTAATGTATAACGGCGAAATCGTATTTGACGGCACTTTGAAAAAAGGAGGCAAGTGGAAATTATAATGCACAACGTATCATATAAATACTGAAACTTAGATAAATAAAAAATTCCGGGCGCTCGTAAGCATAACCTCGAGCGCCCGGAATTTTGTTTGTGAGGGCTCGCGCCGATCAACCTTTAGTCTTTTCACGATAGTCTTTAGGCGACATGTGCATATATTTTGCAAATACTTTTGAGAAATAGTATTGGTCGCTGAAAGCAAGCCTGAATGCAATTTCCTTTATTTTCATATCTGTAAAGTCGAGAAGTTCGCACGCCTTTTGGATTTTAAGCAGGTTGAAATAGTTTATCGGCGACATACCCGCTTTTTCAGTGAACAGACTGCTGAAATAAGAAGGAGAATAATTGACGAATTCCGCCATTTCGTCAAGATCAAGCTGTTTGTCCAAATTGCTTTTCATGAAATTGATTGTGCGCTGCATCACGTCCTGTGTCTTAGGCTTGTTGATTTCACGAAATTGCGGAATATACCTGAAAGAAGCCAGAAGATACCACAGACACATCGTAATATATTCCATGTTTTCGATGCTGTAACCCATTTCCAGATTGACCAGAATTTCATTGAAGAGCTGTATGCGGTCGGAAAATCTGGCCGAAGGCGAATCATCTATATAAATTGTCTTGTTGAAGAATTGCGAGAATGCAGATGCCTTTTCTCCAGTAAAATGCATCCAATATATGCTCCATGGCTCATCCTGCGAAGCACCGTAGGAATGTGGCTTTCCAGCTTCGATAATGAAGAAATCATTCTTTTTGACCATGCATCGTCCTTTGCCTATATCGTACCACCCTTTACCCTCATGGCAATATATCAGAATGTTTTGCCTGCTTCCTTCTGTCCTTTCTATATAATGTCCGGTTGCTCTTGGATAATAACCAATGTCTGTGATGTAAAGCAAACTGGTAACCGGATTTGTTTCTATCCATTTTATAATGTCCTTTGGAATAACTATTGCTTTTTGATTTGGGAAACCATCCTTCTTCTTTTCCATATAATCAGATTTAACATAACAAATATATATCATAAAATCCACCTATTGCACTTATAGCTGCAAAAAATGCAGAATCCGTAAAAAAATACATCATTACAAAAAATATCACATCTGTTTAACCAGAAGCAATGCCTATCTTTACAACATTATTTGCAAACAATCCTGCCAGATAATGTCCGACCATTGCTGAAGTTGCAGTATGAAATGCAACTACAGCAAGTAAATGGGAATAATCACAATGGATGAAATATCAATTAATATGGCTATATATGGAAAAAAAGTATTACTTTCACACCTGATTTCAACAAAAGCTGAAAAACAGCTATGTTTCAGAAACAAACCTTGTCAAAGTGTTGCCTTAAAATCATAATTTATTGTGACACCTTGTCTGTGTTGAAATATTTAGAATTTGAATCAAAAATAATAAGCCTTAAACAAATCACAACACGCAAGAAAATGAAAAATCTAAGAAAATTCTTTGCTGCATTCGCAGTTGCAGTCTTGAACATCGGAATCTCATTTGCACAATTGCAGATGCCTGCAGTATTTACAGACGGCATGGTACTACAGCAGAACAGCAATGTTCGGATCTGGGGATGGGGCTCTGCTTCGGAAACAGTAACAGTATCTCCTAAATGGGAAGGGGCACAAGCTGTGAAAACAAAAGTTGACAGCAATGGAAAATGGAGTACCGAAATCTCAACTCCATCAGCCGGTGGACCATACAGCATCGACATCACAAACGGACGCGAAACAATAACCTTGTCGGATGTACTGCTTGGAGAGGTTTGGTTGTGCAGTGGACAATCAAATATGGAATGGTCTGTAAACCACGGTATAATGAATGGCGACAAGGAAGCGGCCAACGCTGCATGCGCAACACTTCGCATATTCCACATGCCTAAGCAGGGAGCTGACAGTCCGCAGGACGACTGCCGTACAAAGTGGGAGAAATCATCACCTGAAAGTATGCGCAGAACCAGTGCAACAGCATATTTCTTCGGCCGTATGCTGACAGAAAAGCTTAATGTTCCGGTAGGTATCATGGTTGCAGCATGGGGCGGAACACCGGCTGAGGTATGGACACCTGCAGAAGAGGTCAAAAATGATCCAGTACTTTCAAACTGCAAGTTGTCGCCTGCCGCATGGTGGCCAATAACACCAGGCGTCCTCTACAATCAGATGATACACCCGATGATTCCATACGAAATAGCCGGATGCATCTGGTATCAAGGTGAATCGAACCATGAGAATGCATCGTCATACGAACGTCTTATGACAAAACTTGTTAATTCGTGGAGAAAAGATTTCGGAAAAGATTTCCCATTCTACTATGTTCAGATTGCTCCGCATACTTACAATTCAAAGAAAAACACCCCGGCACAACTCCGTGAACAGCAGATGCTGATGGCTGAGCATGTAGACAACTGTGCAATGATAAACATTTCAGACCTTGTAGAAAATGTCAAGGACATACATCCGCGTAACAAGCGTGCCATCGGTGAAAGACTGGCCAAGCTTGCTCTTGACAAAACATACGGCAAATATGTCGGTGCATACGAGAGTCCGAAACTGAAGGAAGCTGTCAGATCGGGTAAGAAAATTACGCTGAGCTTTGACGGAAACTTCGAGAAACTGACATCTACTTCAAAAGAAATTACAGGATTTGCAGTCGTTGATGCCGATGGCAAGCAGATTCCTGCAAAGGCAAAAATCAAAGGACGTGAAATCATCATATCTACCGGCAGTGCAGAGGCTCCTGTGCAGATACTTTACTGTTTCGATGATGCCACAATCGGAAGCTTGCGCACAGATGCCGGACTTCCTGTTTTACCGTTCAGAACTAAAATCAAATAAATAGAAATGAAAAACATTATTGCAGCTCTGATGGCATGTCTTGGTACTGCGTCATCAGGGTATTCACAAGTAATTACCCCTCAAGGTAATGAAGGACATACACCTGGAAGCTGGACATGCTACAGAAATAGTTTTGAAATAAAGGACAATCCGAAAAGCATCGAACTGCGGCTGGCCGCAGATACCAAATATTGGCTGTGGGTAAACGGTACACTTGAAATCTCAGAGGGCGGTCTGAAGAGAGGACCGAATCCGAAAGACACATATTGCGACGTAATAACAGACTTGAAAAGCCTCAAAAAAGGCAAGAATGAGATTGCAGTACTTGTGTGGTATTTCGGAAAAGAAGGATTCAGCCACAAGAATTCACCGACCCCGGGCATGACATTCGATCTTTCCGTAAACGGCAAAGAAACCGAACCGGAGAATCAATGGAAGTATACCATACATCCTGCATACTATATACCATCAGGCGAAAGTCCGAACTACAGACTTGCAGAATCCAACATCGGATTTGATGCTTCGAAAGACATAAACTTCGAAGAAACAGGATTTGATGACAGCAAGTGGAAGACAGCAAATGAAATTTCACTCGAAGAAGCAGGATGGAACAACTTGGTTGACAGACCTATACCGTTTTGGCGTGACTATGGCCTAAAACCTTATGCAGATACTAAACATGAGGGCAACACATATACTGCAGAAATGCCCTACAATGCGCAGATAACACCTTACATTAGGCTCAGAAGCGACAAGGGCGGAGACACTTTGCGCATATTGACAGACAACTACAGAGGCGGCTCTGCTACGAATGTTTTTGCAGAATATGTCACACGTCCCGGTGAACAGGAATTTGAATGCAAAGGGTGGATGAACGGCCACAAGGTTATATATAAGGTTCCGTCAAGCGTGGATGTGTTCGACCTGAAATACCGTGAAACCGGCTACAACACTACATTTGCAGGAAGTTTCGTGTGTGACGATCCAATGCTCAACACACTGTGGGGTAAATCGCAGCGCACTCTCTACATAACAATGCGCGACACCTATATGGACTGTCCTGACAGAGAAAGGTCGCAGTGGTGGGGTGACGTTGTAAACGAACTTGGCGAAGCTTTCTATGCCATGGACGAACGTGCACACCTTCTCACACGAAAAGGTATCAGGGAACTCATGGCTTGGCAGCGTCCTGACAGCACCATTTATGCGCCCGTACCATCAGGAAACTACGACTCGGAACTGCCTATGCAGATGCTTGCCAGTGTGGGATACTATGGATTCTGGACATATTATATGGGTACGGGGGACAAAAGCACAATAGAAACAGTTTTCCCAAATGTAAAAAAATATATACATGTCTGGAAGACCGACAGCGAAGGCCTTGTCATACCAAGAAAAGGCGGATGGACCTGGGGCGACTGGGGTGAAGACAAAGACATGGCTCTTCTGTTCAACCTATGGTATGCCATTGCGCTTGACGGATACGAACGTATGGCACAGCTCACAGGAAACACAGAAGAAGCAGAATGGGCAAACGCCACATCTGCAAGACTTAAGACTGTTTTCCATAAGAAATTCTGGAACGGGAAATATTATGTGTCTCCAGGCTACAAGGACTGTCCAGACGACAGAGCACAGGCACTTGCCGTCGTGTCTGGTATTCTTCCAAAAGAACTTTACCCTGTCATAAGACCATTCTTCAAGGAACATTACCATGCAAGTCCTTATATGGAGAAATACGTACTCCAAGCATTGTGCATGATGGGCTACGAACAGGATGCTCTCAACAGAATGAAGATAAGATATGCCGACATGATTGAAAGTCCTCTGACAACTCTTTGGGAAGGCTGGGGTATTGGCTCGAAAGGATTTGGCGGCGGAACGTACAACCATGCATGGAGCGGAGGTCCGCTGACCATTATGAGTTCAATGATAGCCGGTATCGAGACAGTGAAGCCTGCATTTGAGGAGTTCCGCGTTAAACCGTCTCCTGCACATTTGAGCCATATTGAAACCAAAGTTCCGTTGAGCGGAAATAGATTCATATCGCTCGTACTTGACAAAGACGCACAAATGTGCACGATGACTCTGGAAGTACCTAAAGAAACAACGGCAGAAGTATTCACTATCGACGGTTACAACACAATGACCATAAACGGAAAAAAGATTTCCGGTGACTCCAAGAAACTCAAAAGCGGTTCATGGCACATAGAAATGTTTAAGTGAACCCAGACAAAATAAACTAAATTTATCAATAAACCTTATTATGAAATTAAAATCTGGATTTCTGCCCCTGGCACTCGCACTGACTGTAAGTACGGCGAGCTACGGAGCACAAAAAAACGAGAGTGAAAAAGTAATTGACATCGTCAATAAAGTCAATCAACATTGGCAGGAAAACAATAAGGCGGAGTCAAGTTCTTTCTGGCACAATGCGGCCTACCACACAGGCAACATGGAAGCATATTTCCTTACTGGCAATGATGCCTACAGGGAATATTCGGAAACATGGGCAAACTACAATCAGTGGATGGGCGCAAAGGAAAGAGACAAGAAGAGGTGGAAGTATCGCTACGGAGAAACAAAAGACCATGTGCTCTTCGGAGACTGGCAGATTTGTTTCCAGACATACATCGACCTTTACAACATCAATCCTGAAGAGCGCAAGGTAAGACGTGCAAAGGAAGTTATGGGATACCAGATTACTACACCAGTAAAAGATTATTGGTGGTGGAGCGACGGTCTCTACATGGTTATGCCTGTGATGACCAAGATGTACAAACTGACTGGCGACAGGAAGTATCTGGACAAACTTTACGAATATCTGCTGGCCTCAGACAGCATCATGTTCGACAAGGAAGAGAATCTATATTACCGCGATGCGAAATATGTTTATCCAAAACATAAGACAGCCAACGGCATAAAGGATTTTTGGGCTCGCGGAGACGGATGGGTTCTCGCAGGTTTGGCAAAGGTTCTCAAGGATATGCCCGATGATTTCCGACACAGACCATTCTTCGTTGACAAATACATAAAGATGGCAAAGGCTGTGGCTGCACTTCAGCAGCCTGAAGGCTATTGGACAAGGAGCATGAAGGATCCTCAGTGCGCACCGGGCCCTGAAACAAGCGGTACCGCATTCTTCACTTATGGTATAATATGGGGTATCAATAATGGATATCTTCAGGAAGAAGAATTCAAGCCTGTCATTGACAAGGCTTGGAAGTATCTTTCCAAAACTGCATTGCAGAAAGACGGAACAGTCGGCTATGTACAGCCTATCGGTGAAAGAGCCATTCCTGGTCAGGTTATAGACGCACGCTCAACAGCCAATTTCGGTGTAGGCGCATTTCTATTGGCATCATGCGAATATGCGCGCTATCTGAAAACGAAGGAACAGAGCGACAGACAATATTGGTGCAAACTGGCCTATGACATGGCAAAGCCGGTATTGAGCAACATGGCAAACGGAACTCTTCAGAAGAACATGATAGTGGAAGTCAGCCCAACATGGGACGGACGCAACAAGAAAGTTGCATATATGGAATGTTTCGGTCGCCTAATGGCCGGTATAGCTCCATGGCTTGCTCTTCCTGACGACGATACAGAAGAAGGAAAAATGAGACGCCAGCTTCGCGAATGGGCGCTTAAGAGCTATGCAAATGCAGTTGACCCTCAGAGTCCTGATTATCTTTTGTGGAACGGACACAGCCAGGCACTTGTAGACGCAGCGTACATTGCAGAAAGCTTTATAAGAGCTTACGATCAGCTCTGGGTTCCGTTGGATGAGACAACAAAACAGAGATATATTAAGGAGTTCTCAAGCCTGAGATGGGTTGATCCACCTTACTCCAACTGGTTGCTTTTCTCATCAATGGTCGAAAGTTTCCTTGCAAAGGTAGATGCTAAATATGACAAATACAGAGTAAACTCAGCACTGAGAAAGATTGAGGAATGGTATGTCGGTGACGGATGGTATTCTGACGGCCCTTCATACGCTTTCGATTACTATGGAAGCTACGTAATACATCCTATGTATTTGGAAACCTTGCATACAATGGCAGAGGCAGGTGTCCGCGGATATGATTACAGAGGTATGTGGAATAAAGCTCTGAGACGCACTCAGAAGTACAGTCTTGTTCTCGAACGCTTCATATCGCCTGATGGATATTTCCCTGCATTCGGAAGATCAATCCCTTACCGAATGGCGGCAATGCAGCCTCTCGCTATGATGGCATGGTACGGACGCCTTCCGGCCGGCGTATCTGAGGCACAGGTAAGATGTGCATTGACAGAGGCTTTCAGACGCATGTTCGATGATAACAATAATTATAACGAAGGAGGATTCCTCACTATAGGATTTACAGGAAGTCAGCCGAACAGTGCCGATTACTATACAAACAACGGCAGCTTGTATATGACATCGTTGTCATTCTTACCTCTTGGACTGCCTGCATCTCACTCTTTCTGGACAAATGCTCCGCAGCCTTGGACGCAGCAGAAAGCATGGAAGGGAAAGGCATTTCCAAAAGATCATAGATGGGACTAAAATAATAATTGCAAAGTAAAATAAAATGCATCTTTTCAAGATGCTGTGCTTATGACAAAAGCAGATCTGTTGGGCAAGGGAGCTCATTGCAGATCTGCTTTTAATTTTTAGCATACAGGTATGTTATAATTTACTTTTAAAGGACGTAAGTATCTTATTTAAAGATAGTAATGCGTTGAATATGTCTTCGCTGGATGAATTATACTCTTTGACAGAAATACCGCTAACTTGCTAATAAGGACCATTAACTATACATTTTAAGATATTATTCGCCAATCGTAAAATATTACATCTAATAATATTTTTCTCCATTTTTTACTCTTGAGTTTATTTCTTATTTTGCATCTGTAAAAATAAAAAGTTACGGGCTATGAAAAAAACATTTATATCTTTGCTTTTAACAGCATCTATATGCGGATACGCAAACGATCGAGATGTTCTGGATCTGAGCGGTAAATGGACTGTCGGATTGGACAGTACCGATATAGGTTTAACTGAAAACTGGCAAGAACGATTATTCACAACTCCAATATCTCTACCAGGAACAACGGATGGTGCAGGACTGGGTATAGAAAATACTCTAAAGCCAGCTCTGACTAAACCACAGCTTACTTATCTCACTAGAAAACATAAGCATGTGGGACCGGCGTGGTATTCAAGAAATATTGAAATTCCAAAGGATTGGAACGGCAAAGATATATTCCTTACACTCGAAAGAGCGATGTGGGACACTCAGGTTTGGATTGACGGAAAGAAAGTGGAAGGACACGAAGAAAGTCTTGTCACTCCTCATCACTATGATATAACACGATATGTCACTCCCGGAAGCAAGCATCTGATTTCTATCAGAGTTGACAATCGTAAGCGGTATGACATTTCAAACGGAATGGCACATGCCTACACTAATCACACGCAGATTATATGGAACGGAATCCTCGGTGACATGGAAATTCAAGCTAAAGATCCTGTCAGAATTGAAACTGTAGATCTGTATCCTGATTTGAATAGCAACAATGTAAAGGCGGTCATTGAAATTTCCAACAACAGCGGAAGCGAAAGGGAAGCTGTAATTCAGTTCGGTGTAAAAGGCCTGAAAGACATTGCGCCAAGCAAAAAGACTGTTGCATTGAAAAAAGGCGTGAACAGAATCGAGACTGTTCAATACATGGGAAACAGCTATGTCAAGTGGAGCGAATTTACACCTGAAATATACACAGCCTCCGTATCACTGGAGTCAGAAGGTATGAAATCGCAAAAGGAAGAAACGTTCGGCATGCGTGAACTGAAACGTGACGGCAATAAGCTGATTCTCAACGACGCACCGTTATTTCTCCGCGGAACATTGGAGTGCTGTATATTCCCACTCACAGGAACACCGCCAATGGATAAAAAAGGATGGAAGAAAGTGTTTAGCGCTGCAAAAGAATATGGCCTTAACCACTTGCGTTTCCATTCATGGTGTCCGCCAGAGGCAGCATTCGAAGCTGCAGACGAGATGGGATTTTATCTTCAGATAGAGCTTCCAGCATGGGTACTGACTATAGGAAAGAGCCCGGACGCAGTCAGATTCCTTCGCGCAGAAGCCGAAAACATCAGAAGAGAATACGGCAATCATCCGTCTCTCTGCCTCTGGAGCTTGGGCAACGAGCTTCAGGGTGATTTCAGAATATTGTCGGACATGCTTGATGAACTCAAAGCCAAAGATTCTCGCCATTTGTACACAACAACATCATTCACATTCGAAAACGGACACGGAAGATGGCCGGAAAAGAATGATGACTACTTTGTTACTCAATGGACAAAAAAAGGATGGGTGAGAGGCCAGGGCGTATTCAATCAGGAAGTTCCTTCATTTGACAAGAACTACAACGCGTCAGTAGAAGGAATGGAAGTGCCGTTGATTACGCACGAAGTAGGACAATATTCCGTATATCCGGATCTGAACGAAATTAAGAAATACAAAGGTGTGCTGATGCCGCTCAACTTTATGGCTGTAAAGGAAGATCTGATAAAGAAAGGTCTGATTGATAAAGCTGATGACTATCTGAAATCTTCAGGCAAGCTTGCTGCCATACTCTATAAAGAAGAAATAGAACGTGCGCTCAAGACAGCGGGAATAAGCGGTTTCCAACTCCTCGACCTGCACGATTTCCCTGGACAAGGAACAGCACTTGTAGGATTGCTCAATGCATTTTGGGAAAGCAAGGGAATCATAGATGGAGAAGATTTCAGAGAATTCTGTTCACCTGTCGTACCATTGCTCAATTTCCCTAAGGCAATATATCTAAACAGCGAAACATTCAATGGCGAATTTGTTGTATGCAACTATGGTAAATCAGTTCTGCACAACAAGAATATTGAATGGACAGTTTCTTGCAACGGCAAGAAAATCAGCAGCGGAATAACTCCAGTAAGCAGTTTGGGTATCGGTTACAATGGAGAATTGGGCACAATGTCAGTGCCATTGGCAAATATAACTGAAGCCTCTAAGCTCGAAATTGAACTTGAAATAGAGGGAACAGATTACAAAAACCGCTGGAATATATGGGTATACCCAGATAATCAGACAGTGGAATGGGGCGATGTAGTATACACAAGAGACTTTGCTGAAGCAGAATCGCTCCTAGCACAGGGCAAAAAGGTTTTGTTCAACCCTGATTGGAAAACAATGAAGGGTATCGAGGGAAAGTTTGTCCCTGTATTCTGGAGTCCTGTACATTTCCCTAACCAGGCAGGAACTATGGGCTTGCTGTGCAATCCTAAACACGATGCATTGAAGCAGTTCCCTACAGACAGCTACACTGATTGGCAGTGGTGGGATCTCAACATCAACTCAACGACGCTCATTACGGACAATCTCAAAGGCGGTGACGCAATTGTTGAAATGATTGACAACTTTGCCAATAACCGCAAGCTTGCATCATTGTACGAAGGTCAGGTAGGAAACGGTAAGCTCATGCTGGCCACATTCGATCTGGAAAGAAATCTTGACAAGAGACCAGTTGCCAAGCAAATGCTCATATCAATACTTGACTACATGAACAGCGACAAGTTTAATCCGTCTGTGTTAAGCAATTTCGATGTACTGAAAGACATAGTAGGCAAAACTGAGAACAACAAACAGTCAGCAGAAGGAATTTATTAACCTTAACAAATCAACATATAGTCATGACAGAATACAATAAGAAATTCGTTTATTTCATCTGCATCGTATCCGCAATGGGCGGTTTGCTGTTCGGATATGATTGGGTTGTAATCGGTGGAGCAAAACCTTTCTATGAGGTGTACTTCGGTATAAGCGACAATGAAGGTATGCAAGCTTTGGCCATGAGCATCGCTCTGCTTGGATGTCTGATCGGTGCTACAGCTGCAGGATGGCTTGCCGACCGCTACGGACGTAAGCGCCTGCTCACACTCTCGGCTCTCGTTTTCTTCGTGTCGTCGTGGGCAACTGGAGCTTCAGATTCACTGGTGCCGTTCATCGTATCCCGTTGGGTAGGAGGTATTGCAATAGGATTGGCAGCCGATTTGTCTCCGATGTATATTGCAGAAGTTGCTCCGACCAAGATACGAGGCAAACTTGTAACACTCAATCAGCTCACAATCGTGTTGGGTATTCTTGGAGCTCAGATTGTCAATATGCTCATAGCCGAACCTGTGCCGGAAGGTGCCACTGCTACAGATATAGCAGCGTCGTGGAATGGAACGGACGGCTGGCGATACATGTTCTGGGCGGTGTGTGTACCTTCAGGCATATTCTTTATACTGTCGATATTCATACCTGAAAGTCCTCGCTGGTTGGCATCAATCGGAAAGACATCTGAATCGCTTATCGTCCTGAAGTCGATTGGAGGTACAGAATATGCAGAAAAGGAGCTCTCATGCTATGTCAATACAGCAAGCTCTGCACACGAAAGCAAAGGTGCACTTTCAGCGCTGTTCTCTTCAAAAATGAGAAATGTTCTGATTATAGGACTCGTAGTTGCAGTTTTTCAGCAGTGGAGCGGAACCAACGTTATTTTCAACTACGCACAGGAAATATTCCAGGCAGCCGGTTACGGCATTTCTGACGTGCTCATGAATATAGTTGTGACAGGAATTGCAAATCTGCTTTTCACATTCGTCGCAATATATACAGTGGACAAGTTGGGAAGAAAGACTCTGATGTTAATCGGTTCATTGGGATTGGCAGGAATATATGCAATGCTGGGACTTTGCTACTTCTTTGAATTCCAAGGTTTCATAATGATAATCTTTGTTGTCCTTGCAATCGGCTTCTACGCCATGTCTCTCGGCCCTATCACATGGGTACTTCTTTCAGAAATATTCCCTAACAGAGTACGTGGAGTTGCAATGGCGGTGTGCACAGCATCATTGTGGATAGCATCATTCCTGCTTACCTACACATTCCCGTTCTTAAACAAAGGACTCGGAACAGGCGGAACATTCTGGCTGTATGCAGTAATATGCTTCGCAGGATATCTGTTTGTACTCAAACGTATTCCTGAGACAAAGGGCAAATCGCTTGAGGAGCTTGAAAAAGAACTGATAAAGTAACATCTCGACTGAACGATATATGAAAGCCATTATATTTCTGCTGGCCATTTTTATGACGTTGAATTCTGAAGCGCAGATTGCTGAAAAGGAAACCTATTTGGCAGACTTCAAAAAGGAATTGTCGAAACAGTGGCCGGACAACAGAACATTGAACATAGTGTTTCACGGACACAGCGTGCCGTCAGGATATTTCAAGACGCCGGCAGTAAACACATTGCAGGCTTATCCTCATCTGGTATTCCATGCGCTAAAAACACATTATCCGTACTCAGTACTTAACGTCATCACTACTTCAATTGGAGGAGAGCATGCCGAGAACGGAGAAAAACGTTTCGCTGAAGAAGTTCTGTCGCATAGGCCCGATGTTCTTTTCATCGACTATGCTCTTAATGACAGAGGGACAGGAGTGGAAAGAAGCCGAAAGGCATGGGAAAGCATGATCAAGTCCGCATTGGAAAGAAACATTAAAGTCATATTGATGACTCCAACTCCGGATATGAACGAAAATATTCTTGATGAAGATTCAAAATTGAATGCGCACACCAAGATGATTCGTGAACTTGCAGAGAAGTACCACACCGGCTTGGTAGATTCATATTCTATTTTCAAAGAAAAGGCTGCCAAAGGCGAAAAGCTGGAAACTTATATGAGCCAAAGCAACCATCCAAATTGCGCAGGCCATAATGCAGTAGCCTCAGAAATAATTACATGGTTTTAAAACAAGAACTTATCAACTTTATACAATATGGAAAAAATAACTGAATATCTAATAAAAAGTACTGTCAGTGCCTCAGAAGTTAAGGCTTGGGAAGAAACAGTAATGCTTCCTACATACGGCATCGGCAAAGAGGAGAAGAATCCTATTTTCCTTGAAAAAAGAGTATATCAGGGAAGCTCAGGCTCCGTTTACCCTTACCCTGTAATAGAAAAGATATGCGACGAAAAGCACGATTCTCCATATAAGGCCGTGTTCATCGAGAATGAATACATTAAGGTAATGATTCTGCCTGAGCTCGGCGGACGCATACAGATGGCATACGACAAAGTAAAGAAACGCCACTTCGTATATTACAATCAGGTCATCAAGCCTGCCCTTGTTGGACTTACAGGTCCATGGATCTCAGGAGGTATCGAATTCAACTGGCCGCAGCATCACCGTCCTAGCACATATCTGCCTACAGACTGCCGCATAGAGCGCCACGAAGACGGAAGCGTGACTGTATGGTGCAGTGAGGTTGAGCGCATGTTCCGCACAAAGGGCATGGCTGGTTTCACACTATATCCAGGCAAGGCATATATTGAAATACGTGCTAAAGTGTACAACCGCACTCCATTCCCTCAGACATTCCTTTGGTGGGCCAACCCAGCCGTTTCTGTAGGAGACGACTACTATTCAGTATTCCCGCCTGATGTAAATGCTGTATTCGATCATGGAAAGCGTGCCGTATCAAGTTTCCCTATTGCAACAGGCACATACTACAAATGGGACTATTCGGCAGGTGTAGATATTTCACGTTACAAGAACATACCTGTGCCGACATCATATATGGCAGTAAATTCCAAGTATGACTTTGTTGGAGGATATGATGAGCGTGAAAAAGCCGGACTTCTCCACGTTGCCGACCACCACGTAAACACAGGCAAGAAGCAGTGGACATGGGGTTGCGGCGACTTCGGACAGGCATGGGACAGAAACCTTACAGATGAGGACGGCCCATACATCGAACTTATGACAGGTATGTACTGCGACAATCAGCCTGACTTCACATGGCTTCAGCCGTATGAAGAAAAATCATGGGTACAGTATTTCATGCCGTACCACGATGCAGGAATGGTGAAGAACGCCACCAAAGACGCTGTTGTGAACATCGAACCAATCGAAGGAGGACGCATGCGCATAATCCTCTATACAACTTCAGCATACGACAACGCACGCATAATCCTCTCGTCTGCATCGTCGGTATATCTTGACGAAAAAGTGTCTGTATCGCCTCTCAAGAGCTACACAGCCATCGTTGACTGCAAGGGAGAGACGCTCAGCAATCTTGATTTGAAGGTTACAGATGCGCATGGCCACATACTTGTAGCATACAAGGCAGACAAACCAGAAATCAAGCCGGTACCAGATCCAGCTCGTGCAGCAAAAGCACCAAAGGAAATATCAAGCATGGAACAGCTTTTCCTTACAGGACAGCATCTGGAGCAGTACCGCCATGCTACATATTCTCCTATGGATTACTACATGGAGGCACTCAGCCGTGAGGAATCGGACATCCGCTGCAACAATGCCGTAGGACTTCTTCTCATGCGCAAGGGCAAATTTGCAGAAGCGCTTCCTTACTTCGAGCGTGCAGTTAAGACACAGACAGAACGCAATCCTAACCCTTACGACGGCGAACCGCTCTACAACATGGGATGGTGCAAAAAGATGCTCGGCGACAATGACGGCGCCTACGATGCATTCTTCAAGTCTACATGGAATGCAGCATGGCAGGATGCCGGCTATATGGGTCTTGCACAGATCGACACTCTCAGAGGCAACCTCGCCCAGGCTCTTGAGCATATCGACAAATCTCTCATCCGCAACTGGCACAACCATCGTGCACGCCAGCTGAAGGTTTCCATTCTCCGCCACCTCGGACGCACGGACGAAGCCATGGCGCTTGCAGAAGATTCTGTCAAGATTGATTCCTTCAATGCAGGATGCATCTACGAAATGTACACCATACAGACAGAAAAAGGCGACACCAAGAGTGCAGAAAAGTCACGTCAGCTTCTTGAAATGCTCATAGGCAAGTCCGTACACACCTGCATGGAATATGCATTGGATTACGCCGCTGCGGGACTTTATGCCGAGGCAACTCAGCTTCTTGAAATGTTTGCAGTTAAGGGAAATGAAACATACCCGATGGTATACTACACTTTGGCATATCTGGCATCATGCCAGGGCAACAGCGAGAAAGCCGTTGAACTTTGTGAAAAGGCAGAGAAAATGTCGCCAGACTACTGCTTCCCTAACCGAATAGAAGAAGTTCTGATTCTGCAGAACGCCATAAAGATGAATCCAAGAGGGGCAAAAGCACCTTACTATCTCGGCAACTTCTGGTATTATGCGCGCCAGTACAAGGAAGCCGTTGAGTGCTGGGAGCTCTCCGTTTCAATCGACGATACATTCCCTACAGTTCTGCGCAACCTTGCACTTGCATACTACAACAAACAGGGCGATGCATCCAAGGCAAAAGATGCCATCGAAAAAGCCTACGCACTGGATACAACCGACGCCCGCATCCTCATGGAGCTCGATCAGCTCTACAAGAAGCTTCACGTATCGCACAGCGAGCGACTGAAGTTCCTTGAAAGCCATGCACAGGAGGTTGAGAAGCGCGACGACCTCTGCATTGAGCGCATAACACTCTACAACCAGTTGGGTGAAACCGATAAGGCACTCTCGCTGATAAACGGACGCCACTACCATCCTTGGGAAGGCGGCGAAGGCAAGGTCACAGGTCAGTTCCTCATCTGCATCACCGAACTTGCAAGAAAGGCAATGGCCGAAGGACGATATGCCGATGCACTTGAACTGCTCAAGAAGACCGAACACTATCCGGTGAACCTCGGTGAAGGCAAGCTTGCTACGGCCGAAGAAAACGACGTGCACTATCTTATGGGATGTGCCTACGAAGGACTCGGACAGAACGACGAAGCCGAAGCATACTTCACAAAGGCCACATGCGGTGCCGAAGAACCGGCAATTGCCTTCTTCTACAACGACCAGCAGCCTGACAAGATATTCTATCAGGGTCTTGCGTGGCGCAAGCTCGGCAACGAGGCAAAGGCACGCGGACGTTTCTACAAACTCATACAGCACGGACAGCAGCACCTGTTCGACAATGTAAAGATTGACTACTTTGCCGTTTCGCTTCCAGACTTGCTGATATGGGAAGACGACTTGAACATCCGCAATGCCGTACACTGTAATTTTGTAATGGCGCTCGGTCACCTCGGCCTCGGCGAAAAGGAAAAGGCGGCAGAGTTCTTCAAGAAAGTTCTCGAGCTCGACAACAACCACCAGGGTGCAATGATTCACTTGAAATTCTGTAAATAACCACCTGTAACTTATTTATATGCGTGTGCGTTGCCAATGATATGATTCAAACATTGGCAACGCATTTATAAACACAAACCTTACAACATAATGAAAAAACCAACAACCTTACTTATAGCACTTCTCTTGTCCCTGTTTTCAGGTATAAGGGCTGAGGACGGCGCCAAAAACTGGTTCTCGCCCAAGGATCTGACTCTCACCGGTGTCTACTACTATCCGGAGCATTGGAAGAAAGAGCAGTGGGAGCGCGATTTCAAGAAGATGCACGACCTCGGATTCGAACTTACCCACTTTGCAGAATTTGCATGGGCACAGCTCGAACCCGAAGAGGGACGCTACGATTTCAGCTGGTTGGACGAAGCCGTCAAGCTTGCCGCCAAATACGATCTGAAAGTAGTCATGTGCACGTCGACTGCAACACCTCCCGTATGGCTGTCAAGAAAATACCCTGAAATTCTCATCGAGAACGAAGACGGCACCATCGTCGACCACGGAGCCCGACAGCACGCCTCTTTCGCGTCGGAAACATACCGAAGATTGGCCTACAGGATGGTCGAAGAGCTTGCCCGCCATTACGGCAACGATCCGCGCATCGTCGGTTGGCAGCTCGACAATGAGCCTGCCGTGCAGTTCGATTTCGGCAAAGATGCACAGCAAGGATTCAGAGATTACCTGAAAAGGAAATACCAGGACATCAAGACTCTCAACGAAGCCTGGGGCACATCATTCTGGAGCCAGACATACTCAGCATTCTCCGAAATAAACATTCCGAGAATGAGACAAGGCTTCATGAACCACCATCAGATTCTCGACTACCGGAAATACGCTGCTTGGCAGACCGCCGACTTTCTGAACCAGCAGTGTCTCATCATAAAGAAATATGCCAAGAATCAGTGGGTCACTTCAAACTACATACCGAATTATGAAGACGGCCACATCGGCAAGAGCAAGGACCTCGATTTTGTCAGCTACACACGCTACATGGTGTACGGTGACAACGAAGGAATAGGTCGTCGCGGCTACCGCGTCGGCAACCCGTTGCGCATTGCATGGGCCAACGATTTCTTCCGTCCAATGAGCGGTACATACGGAGTGATGGAGCTCCAGCCGGGACAGGTGAACTGGGGAAGCATAAATCCGCAGCCCATGCCGGGAGCTGTACGCCTCTGGCTGTGGAGCGTTTTCGCCGGAGGGAGCGACTTTGTATGCACCTACCGTTTCCGCCAGCCTCTCTACGGAACAGAGCAATATCACTACGGCATAATCGGCACCGATGGCGTCAGCGTTACTCCCGGTGGACAGGAATATTCCGATTTCATCAAGGACATTAGGACTTTGCGCAAGCTTGCCGATTCCGACAGCAAGGATCCCGACGAATATGCATCCAGGCGCGCCGCCATACTTTTCAATCCCGAGAACTCATGGAGCATTGACCGCCAGAAGCAGAACAGAACGTGGAGCACTCTCAGGCACATCGAGAAATATTACCGTCCGCTCAAGTCCTTCGGTGCACCCGTAGATTTCATCGGTGAAGACGCCGACTTCACCAAATATCCCGTAATGGTCGTGCCCGCATACCAGATGGCCGACAAGGAGGTAGTTGACAGATGGATAGCATACGTGCGTGGCGGAGGCAACCTCATATTGTCATGCCGTACGGCACAGAAAGACCGATTCGGACGACTGCCAGAGATGCCGTTCGGTCACATGCTGACTCCCCTCACCGGATGCCGTATGGAGTTTTTCGACCTCCTGCTTCCCCACGATCCGGGAACGCTCAGTATGAACGGTAAGGAATATCGGTGGAGCACATGGGGCGAGATTCTCGACCCGTCGGCAGACTGCAAAATCTTGGCCACATACTCCAGCGAATTCTACAAGGGCAAACCAGCCGTGGTGACACGCAAGTTGGGGAAGGGTACAGTTACATACGTCGGCACTGACAGCTCCGACGGTTCTCTTGAACGCGACATACTAAAGTCTGTCTATGCAGATGCAGAAATCAGCGTGATGGACCTCCCATACGGAGTAACCATGGAATATAGAGACGGCTTTGGAATAGTCTTGAACTATATGGACAAACCATACAGCTTCGAATTGCCCGAAGGAGCAACGGCTCTGATTGGAAATACGGAAATTCCATCTTGCGGTGTGCTCGTATTCAAAGCTGGAAAATAAAAATTAAACAGTATAGTAAACCTACAACAACCTTATGTATGGAAAATCTAAATAGCTAGTAAGTATCAAAAATCAAAAGGTAATTTTCATGAATGCGTCTTGAACGACTTTAAGATCAAGAATGGCATGAGGCTTTCCAGTTTGCGAAAATAGGAAAGCCTTTTTGTGTTTCGGGATATTGAAGATCAGGAAAAATATATGAAACCTTCAACTTTTGCGACATAAATATAATGAAATAGGGCTGACCCCGCAAATGAAGCCAGCCCTATTCCGTACTTTCAAAAAATCCTCATCGTACAGAAATAATTTTATATCTTCAATGTATATATTTTAACCTATTCATGTCTGTCATTTTATTTCTTGCCTTTCGGATTCTTGTTCCAATGGTATACCAAATGAACCATTACATAGTGAGGCAGTGAGCGGTACCACGTTTCGGTGTGTCCTTGAGCGTTCACTTCGTATTGTGTTGACGAAAGCTGGTGCAGGAGGTCGAATGCTTCGACGCGTGCAATGAGCTTTCCCTTGAAGAGCGGTTGGCTGATGGAGGCATTCATGACGAAGTCATCAGTGTTCAGTTCACCGCTGCTGTATCCCCTGCGCGAATACATGTTTCCGTCGATGGAGATGGTCGTGTTCAGTACAGGGATAGTGTAACGTGCGGAAAGTCCGTACTGGAAGTCAAAGGCATCAAGCTTATCAAAATCGTACATCCTTCCCTCACTGTGGCGCCAGCGGAAGTCGCCGGTGGCACGTACGTTCAACGCGCCCTTGTTGTATTGTATGTATGCGCCGTCGTGCAACGTCAATGTGTTGACGACGTTTTTCTCGCTCTCCGTCATACCCGCGAGCATGGCATAGTCAACATTGTGATTCAGTGTGGCATCGGCATTTGTCTGCCACGTCCAATAACGGTTCCTGTCTATGGCGCGCGATATGTCGAACTTTGCTTTCAGCATGTATGCTCCCCTAACATTCACAGGTTTGTAGGTATATACTCCGGTTTCTGCGTTGTAGCTCACCGACTGTGCTGTCTGCCGGTGGTAGAAGTCAGCAGATGCTCCCGCATGCCATTGCTGCTGGTTTTTGCCTTTCTTGTTGTAGAAGTCCATGCCGAAATTGGATGTGATGAAGCCTTTCAGATCAGGATTTCCCAACTTTATGATGAGCGGCTGGCTGTCATCGCGGTAGGTAATACGGTCGGAGAGCATGGCACCTCTTTGTTCGAAATCGGCATACGCCCTGAAATCAAGCTTGCCGTCGTCTGATACATCCCTGAAAGATGCCGATGCATTGACGAACAGCGTGTTTTGTCGGGCGAGCGTATCGAGCGCGCCGCGCTGATAGTCGAGCGATTCATGGCGTATGGGGACGTTGACTCCCACGGACCAGCGCTGATATTCGATGGTTAACGGGCTGTTGGGCATTGATTTGTATTGTCCCTTGCCGGAGAATGAGAGGCCGACTATGTTCTCTGTGGCGTTCGTTCTGCTGTCGTATGAATTGCTGAAGTCAGTGACGGCGCTCAACGCGTCTATCTGTGAAGCCAGCACAAGCGTATCCGGATGGTACAGATAGTCGTGGGTTTCCGTATTGTACTGGTACAGTGTTTCGTACAGCTTCATATCCACGCATTTGAACAGCTTCATGTTGAAATCCGCAAACGCATACCACAATGTTGTCCGGTTGCCGATGTCATTCGCATTGTGCTGTACCGTCTGCTGATTGTTCACATATTGCATAGTGTTGTATCTTTGGGACGATTCGAAATCGCTCCCCGTGTGTTCCGCCTTGATATACAGATTAAGATACTTCTGATTTTTGCCGATGTTGAATACACCCGAGGCCGCAATGTATCCGTTCCAAGCCTTTCCTTCGCCCAAACCTCGGGTGCGCTGCGATGCCGTCAAGGTATCTGTCCACTGGTCAAACATAGAATTGAATCTGTTGCTGGTCTTGGAATAATTGAAATCAGACTCAAAATTGAGATAAAACGGTTTGATCATCCTAAAATTATCTTGTACTTTCCATCGGCGGTTTCCGGAACTTCTGAAACTTTCTGTCTGCGATACCGGTGTAACTCCTTGCAGGAATTGTTCGTACCGGCTTCGCGACTCGCCGACATCTGTAGTGGAAGTGTATGAAGCGGTCAGGTTGTTCTTCACTATACCATCTTTACCGTGGTAGTCTATCTCTCCCGCGACGCTTCTGGTCGTGAGCAGATTCTTCGGCATCGTGGCAGGAGTCCAGCTGCCCGATTGGCCGATATGGCGCGATTCGTTCACGTTGTTAAGGTTCCCCAACAGCGTGAACCTCCAATGATCGGTAAACCCTAGTAGGAAAGCCCTGGCAAGCCACCTGTCCTTCGTCCCCAAAGCTCCCTCCGCATTGGCAATGTAGCCGCGGCTGTATTCCTGCTTCAGGTTCACGTCCATCACGTACGACTTGCAGCCCACATCATAGCCGAGCGCCCTGCTCACGTCGCTCTGGCGGTCATACACCTTTATGTCCTTCACAGTGTAGTAGGGCAGGTTCTCAAGCAGCACCTTCCGATCGCCCTTGAAGAACGAGCGCGAGTTGAGCATCAGCTCGTCCACCTTCCTGCCGTTCACGAATATCTCTCCAGCATCGTTCATCGTCACACCAGGCATCTGGCGTATCAGCGCATCGAGCATTGAACCCTGCGGCATCTTGAAGGCAGTGGCGTCATAGACGAGGGTGTCACCCTTGTAGAACATCTTTACCCTGGTCGCTTTCACGACAACCTCATCCAGCGCTTTTTCCAGCATGCGCCGCATCTTGATTGCGGGAAGATTCAGATTCTTTCCCTTGTCAGTCACCGTAAATGGCAACCACACATCGCCGTAGCCTCCCTTCACGGCACGTATGAAGTAGGTCATGTTTTCCTGCGGTGCAAACGACGTTTGATACATATACGCCGTAAGATTGCCGTGCCTGTCCATGTAGGAAGTGCAGTACAGCGAGTCCTTAATCATCGTGCTGTCGCTTTCGTGAAGCGACAGATGCACGTCGCCCAATGCGGTGCCGAGAAATTCATCCTCCACACTGCCCGAAACAGTTACGTTCTGGGCGAATGATGATTCTACAGAACAGAATAATAGAAATAATATAAGATAAAATTTTGTTTTTTTGCATGAAAGCCATTGTGGTCTATTCAAAACAAATCTTTTGTGTTTATTCATAATAATTTTTATAGGTTTCACAATTTCACTGTCTTTTCTGCAGCTCTCGAGCTGCTCCCAATGGCATAGTGCTTCGGCCATTGATATCCTGGAACATATTCTTCTATGTTATGTCTGCATTTGCAATCATTACTAGATCCTCCAACTCATCCCCTTTAGTAAATTTATGTCCTTTCACCAAGATTGCAGGAGTTTCTTTCACTTTGTGGGATATTTCTGTCCATTTGCATTTAATAAAATATTTTACATTACATAAAATACAAAATCCATGCCAAAAATCTATATCATTAACTATCAATTATATACAATTTCAGCCAGTGTCCAAAAGTGGACACAGTGTTCGTTTACGTGCACGAAAAAGAACTAACTATTGTTTGGTTGTGACAGTTCAACGCGATATGAAATTAGAACGCAACGTCTATGAAGTACTTCAAATTCGCGGAATCTCTCTAACAGACAAAACACACCTTTGTGATTTGTTCGACAAATCGAATTTCAAAATATTAAAGACCGATGTGGTTCAAGTGAACCGAATATATTTAGTTTTTTAACTTGTCTGTTTTTAGTGGACTATAAAGTATAAATGCCACAAAAGCATTGTCTCAAACCTTGCTGACTTTATCAAATCAGTGCAATATTAAGTTAATCGAATAAGACATGCAAATTCACATTACATATTAAAAATAATATAAGTCTGTCGTTCAATATGTTACACAAGGTAAATTACTAAAAATGTAATATGCAAAGCTATGAAAAGAGCGGTTTTATACGTAGTTTTCAGTAAAAGATGAACAAGCAAAACAAAAATTACGAGCGCTCACGGTTGAAATTACGAGGGCTCGTATGAAACATTGCGGGCGCTCAAAAAAGATTTTTCACAGTACCAGAAGTGCGCGCAGGTATGAAAGAAGCACAAGAAGCAGTGGATATAAACCCTTATCTGAAACTCAAAAAATTTGCGACCCGTTTCTACGACTCAAAAAATTGCATACTTTTGCAGACAAATATTGCTGATATGGAAAAACTAAAATATCTTCTACTGCTAATACTTGCAACAACTATCTATTCATGCTCAAACAATGAAACACAAGACAAACTTAATGATATAAGTACCTACGTTTGCTCCAATCCTGACAGTGCAAGGAAAGAATTGGATAAAATAAATAAATCAGAACTTACTACACAACAACTTCGTGCACATCACGCACTTCTTTCATGTGAAAGTGAATATCTTACAAAATGTACAGTAGACGACTCTACGCTAAATGTTGCATCTAAATACTTCATTGATGGCAAAAATGGAACGACATCCCAACAGATGGAAACAGAACTTTTGTGCATATACAAAGAAATATACAATAAACCAGCTGAAGCATTAGAAAAACTTCTGAATATGGAAAAACAAATAGATGCATTATCATCACCACACTTCAAAGGCATGTTGGAAAGTTTTATTTTAATAATATACTATAATAGTCACGAATACCATAAAATGCTTGAACATGCTTATAAAGAACTTAAATATGCAAAAGAAGGTAAACTTATCTCAAAAATTGCAAATAGCAAAATACATATTGGCATTGCTTATAATAACACGAACAAACTAGATTCAGCTTATATATATTATTCAACTTATAAAGGACATGAAAAGGACATAGATTCTGCAACATTATCAATCGCATATCACAACATGGCTATAATAATCGATATGATGAAGACAAAAGAAAGAAAAAACATAGAAGAATTCTTACTCAAATCCTTATCATTCAATAACAACAGAAAAGACAGTGCAAGAATATACATGCAAATTGCAGATTACTATTACAATATTAATAAAAAAGAAAAAGCCGACAGCTTTTTAAACATATTCTACAAAAGCATAAGAAAAAATGATTACGACTCATATTACAACATATCAAAAACCCTAAACAACTATTATGAAAAAACAGGCAACATTGATTCGGCAAATAAATACAAGGGAGAAATGCTGAAATACCGCATAATGCGAGATTCCGCAATAAGAGCCAGTCATGTTACTGAAATAACACACCAAAGCGAGATTGAAAATATAGAAGAACAGTCGCAGGAAAAGACTGCAACGGTTGCCGTTGCTTCTACTGTCGTAGTTGTCGGACTCGCAACCATGCTGTTTTTATATAGAAGAAAGAAAGTGAAGCTGGGACTTGATTATGCCGACAACGTAAGAAAACTGGAGGGCACATTGGCTGAACTGGAGGAAGCAAGGGTGGCCCTGCGCAATGCACAAGAGAAACAGCTCACGGCCGAGGCTGAAATGGAGGCAAGGAAAGATGCATCGAAAGAGGTTGAACAGATGAAGCAGGAAGTGAAAAAGGCATCAGAGAATTCCAAAAAGCTAAAAGATGCCACAGAACAGCACTGCATAAAGATTCTGACAACTATCTTCAAGAACGGAGGTAGGGACTTCAAGGCAATGGAGATGCTGACGGAAGGGATGTATCCTGCCATGAACGATGCCTACAGGACGATGAAAGACGGAAGCCTGTTTCTTGACACCCTCACAAAAGAATGCAAGCCACTCAGCAACCGCGACATATTCGTGTGTATACTCTATCATGAAGGAGTAACTGATGATAACGTTATATCAGGTATACTACATATAACCGTCAACACATTCAGGACCACAAAAAGTCGTCTGAAGAAAAAGCTGGAAGATGCTCAGGAATGCGAGGCTGCAATGGAAATTGTCAGGAAAATGTCAGACAAATTTTAAATAAATTTTCAGTGCACATACAAAAAGAACAAAACTCACGCCCCGTTTCTACGACTCAGAAAATTGCACACTTTTGCAGACAAACAGAAAAAGGCTCATAAACGTGAAGGTACTTTCATTTATTTTGATGGCGATGCTGTCTTTGCAGACAGCCGTATATGCACAGCCGAGAGAGGTGCACATTCTGTCGGTTAACGACATGCATGCCGAAATAGGAAGATTTCCGCAGCTTGTATCTATTGCCGACAGCCTGCGCAGGCTTTACCCGGAGATGCTCGTGCTTTCTGCCGGTGACAACCGGACGGGCAACCCAGCAAGCGACATGCACGCCGAACCGTCGCGTCCGCTTGTGGAACTGATGAACAGGGTGGGCTTCGACTACTCGGCCGTAGGCAACCATGAGTTTGACGGCGGAATAGATAATTTCCGCAACGTTGTGAATTCGTCAAACAACCGTTACCTGTGTGCGAACATCCATATTCCCGACTCAATGCGCCTGCACGTAGAGCCTTTTGCTGTGACGGAGCGTGGCGGGGTGCGCATAGGCATATTGGGCCTCACACAAACAAACGAGGAGACCGGACGCCCCGACGCGGCGCCGAGGCTGTTTCGGGATGTCTCGTTCAGCAGGGCGACTGATGCGGCAATGAAGTATGCATGGATAGACAGCGTTTGCGATGTTTTTATTCTGCTCACACATTTAGGAGTGGACGAAGACAGGAAGCTGGCCGGACGCCTGCCATGCATAGACCTGATCGTGGGAGGTCACAGTCACACGAAGCTCGACCCGTGCCTGATGGAAAACGGAGTTATGATTACCCAGACGGAACGTTTGCTGAAATATGCTACATTCACGACTCTGATTGTGGACAGCGGAAGAGTGGTCAGCCGCAAAGCCCAACTCATCGATGTGGCCGGACATCCTGCTAAGGATGAAGCTGTGCAAGCTATCGTCGACTCCTTCTGCAACGCCCCGTCACTCTCGCGCGTGCTGACCTATGCCGACAGCGGATTTGAGACAAAGGAAGAACTGGGATGCCTCATGGCCGATGCACTTCGCTCGGAGTTCGAGGCGGACATAGCCGTGCAGAACAGCGGAGGTGTGCGCCTTGAAAACAAGCAGGAGGGGGACTTCACGGTGAATGACGTATATATGCTAGACCCGTTCGGGAATGAAGTGTATGAGTGTTCCCTTACGGGCGAGGAAGTAATCGGGATGTTAGGCGCCATCTGCCGTGCAGACGGTTATGGGCCTGCATACGTGTCGGGCATAAACTACAGCATACGGCTTGGCAAGGACCATAAAGACGTAAAAGACATAAGAGCGACGCTGCCCGACGGCAGAACAATCGACCGCGGACAGACATATAAGGTAATGATGAGTTCGTACGTTGCGTCGGTTACCGGATATGACAGAAAGGATGCAGGGCGCAATCTTTTCATACAGACGACTGACGTATTGATGAATTTTCTGAAGCGCCACAGCTCCATCAGTTACAGAGGCAGCAGGTGCGTAACAATAGTTCAGGACAACACGGCAGAGTAAAGTTTACTTTGCAAAAAGGTGCATAATGGGCCCTATGACAATTCAAGAACACGGTGCCGCTGCATTTTTTTGCAATCATTATGCATACCTATCGGTTAAAATATTATTTTTGCTTTAAATTTCAGTCTAAGCATTTTAATATTTCACAAAAGCAATAGTTACCGGTAAGCATATCGGAATGTTTGAACGTATATATGCCGCATTTCGGCTGTACGGGCATTGACAGATATGTTTTATTGAAAACACAAAATTCTGAAAAATGCAAATGGACAATTATAAGAAACCTATCAACAATCCCATTATGACTTTATTTTCCAAAAGATTCAACTACAAGAAACGTACGAGAATTATTGGATTGTCTGCCGTATTGATACTTGCAATAGGCGGTGCAATCGTGTGGATAAACTCAGGCAAGAAGAAGCCTGCAGATGCTCCGGCTGTCTGTGTAATGCCGGCCGGCGTACAGAACGTGGAGATATACGGCGAATATGTCGGCAGAATCAGAGCACAGCAGTTTGTCGAAGTGCGTGCGCGTGTGGAAGGTTTCCTTGAAAACATGCTTTTCGAGGAGGGTACGCATGTAGAGAAGGGACAGGTTCTGTTCGTAATCGACCCGCGTGTATATAAAGCCCGTGCAGAAAAGGCAAGGGCACAGCTCCATAAGGACGAGGCCCAGGCAAAAAAGGCCGAACGCGACCTTGAAAGAATACGTCCGCTTTACGAACAGAACGCAGCCAGCCGTCTTGACCTCGACAATGCTGTTGCGGCATACGAAACTGCCAAGGCCAGCGTGAACATGAGCAAGGCTGATGTCGATCAGGCGGAGCAGGAATTGAGCTACACGATTGTGCGTTCGCCCATTTCCGGTCAGATAAGCGAGAGACATGTGGACCTGGGTACGATTGTCGGCACAGAAGGAAAGTCGCTCCTTGCCACCATCGTGAAGAGCGATACTGTTCTGGTAGATTTCAGCATGACAGCTCTCGACTATCTCAAGAGCAAGGAAAGAAATGTCATAATCGGCCAAAGAGATTCAACCCGTTCATGGCAACCGACTGTAAGCATCACTCTGCCTGACAACTCGGTTTATCCATATCGCGGTGCCGTGGATTTCGCAGAGCCTCAGGTTGACCCGCGTACAGGTACATTCTCCGTACGTGCAGAAATGCCTAATCCAGGCCATGACCTCCTGCCTGGACAATTCACAAAGGTAAAGGTGCTTCTTGATGTGCGCGAACACGCCACGGTTGTTCCTCAGAAGGCCCTTACAATAGAAAAGGGAGGTGCATACATCTTCGTTATGCGCAAGGACTCTACTGTTGAAAGACGCTTCATTGAACTCGGTCCTGAATTCGGCAACAATGTTGTAGTGGAACGCGGACTTGCTCCGAAAGAAATGATTGTCACAGAAGGTTTCCACAAGCTTATGCCGGGAATGAAGGTCAATGCCATGCCTGAAACAGGAAGAAAGAACAACAAGGAAGCCAACAACAGCACAAACAAGAAATAACCCGAAACGCCGATGAAAGTAACATATTTCATTGACAGACCGATATTCTCGGCTGTCATATCAATACTTATAGTGATCGTAGGTGTCATCGGGCTCATGATGCTGCCTATCGACCAGTATCCGCAGATAACTCCGCCGGTAGTGAAAATCAGCGCATCCTATCCGGGTGCAAGTGCACTGACCGTATCGCAGGCAGTGGCAACTCCTATCGAACAGGAACTCAACGGTACGCCTGGAATGCTCTATATGGAATCGAACAGTTCCAATTCAGGAGGATTTTCTGCGACAGTGACGTTCGACATCACAGCTGATGCCGACCTTGCTGCTGTAGAGATTCAGAACAGAATAAAGTTGGCAGAATCTCGTCTGCCGGCCGAAGTAATACAGAATGGTATTTCGGTGGAAAAGCAGGCTCCGAGTCAGCTGATGACACTGTGCATCACATCGGACGACCCGAAGTTTGATGAGATATACCTCAGCAACTTTGCCACAATCAACGTGGTCGATGTGCTCAGGCGTATTCCTGGAGTAGGACGTGTTTCGAACATCGGAAGCCGATACTATGCCATGCAGATATGGGTGCAGCCTGACAAGCTGGCCAATTTCGGCTTGACGGTGCAGGACGTACAGAATGCCCTGAAAGACCAGAACCGTGAGTCGGCCGCAGGTGTACTGGGACAGCAGCCTGTAAGCGGACTCGACATTACGATACCAATCTCAACCAAAGGCCGTCTCAACTCAGTATCACAGTTTGAAGAAATTGTGCTTCGTGCCGATGCCGACGGTTCGCTCATCAGACTCCGCGATGTGGCACGCATCTCCCTCGAGGCGCAATCCTACAACACCGAGAGCGGTATAAACGGCGGAAACGCGGCTGTGCTCGGCATATATATGCTTCCCGGAGCCAACGCGATGGAAGTAGGACAGAAGGTTAAGGAAACGATGGAAGAAATCAGCAAGAACTTTCCTGACGGCCTTTCCTATGAAGTGCCTTTCGACATGACAACATATATTTCGGAATCCATACACGAAGTATATAAGACTCTTTTCGAGGCGCTGATTCTCGTCATAGCTGTAGTATTCCTTTCGCTCCAGAGCTGGCGCGCAACAGTCATACCTGTAGTTGCCGTGCCTATCTCTCTCATCGGAACGTTCGGAATAATGCTTATCTTCGGATTCTCGCTCAACATGCTTACGCTGCTCGGACTCATCCTTGCAATCGGTATTGTGGTGGATGACGCCATCGTGGTAGTAGAAAATGTGGAGCGCATCATGGAAGAAGAAAAACTGAATGCCTACGAAGCAACAAAGAAGGCAATGGAGAATCTGGCAGGCGCCCTCATAGCGACGTCTCTCGTATTGGCGGCCGTATTTGTGCCGGTAAGCTTCCTTCCAGGCATAACAGGACAGCTCTATCGCCAATTCACCGTTACGATTGTTGTATCGGTGCTGATTTCAACTGTCGTGGCACTGACCTTAAGCCCTGTGATGTGCTCGCTCATACTTAAGCCATCAGATCCGAACAAGCCTAAAAATTTCATATTCAGAAAAATCAACAGCTGGCTTGCTGTAGGCAATGACAAATACATATCTGTCATAAAGACCTTCATGTGCCACACCAAAAGAATGCTCATCGGTTTCCTCGTGGTGCTGGGTCTTATACTGATATTCAACAAGCTGGTTCCAACAAGTTTCCTTCCGACCGAAGATCAGGGATATTTCAAGGTAGAACTTGAATTGCCGGAAGGTGCAACACTGGAGCGTACACGCAAGGTGACTGACAGAGCCATAGAGTATCTGATGAAGAACCCTTATATCGAGTATGTGCAGAATGTGACAGGAAGCAGCCCTAGAGTAGGAACCAGTCAGGCAAGAAGCGAACTGACCGTCATTCTAAAGCCGTGGAAAGAGCGTGACAACACGACCATAAACGAAATTATGGCCGATGTAAAAAAACATCTCGACGAATACCCTGAGTGCAAGACATATCTGTCAACACCGCCTGTAATCCCTGGATTGGGTTCTTCCGGTGGATTTGAGATGCAGTTGGAGGCAAGAGGAGATGCCACATTCGAAAGTCTCAAGCAGGCTACGGACACACTTATGCACTACGCATCTATGAGAAAGGAGGTAACAGGACTGTCGTCATCGCTGCAGGCCGAAATACCGCAGCTTTACTTCGATGTTGACCGCGACAAGGTGAAACTTTCGGGAGTTCCGATGGCCGACGTATTCTCAACGATGAAGGCTTATACAGGTTCAGTGTATGTCAACGACTTCAACATGTTCAACAGAATATACCGTGTATACATACAGGCAGAATCAGTATACAGACAGCATGCCGACAACATAAACCTCTTCTTCGTCAGAGGAAGCAACGGTTCGATGATTCCGCTCACATCACTCGGTACAGCTTCATACACTACTGGTCCGGGAAGCATAAAGCGATTCAACATGTTCAACACAGCCGTAATACGTGGCGATGCAGGCGACGGATACAGTTCCGGACAGGCCATGGAGGCTATGGAAGAAATTGTACGGGAACATTTGCCGGACAATATAGGCTTGGAATGGAGCGGTCTTTCATATCAGGAAAAACAGGCCGGAGGACAGACGGGAACAGTAATATTCCTGGTATTCCTGTTTGTATTCCTGTTCCTTGCGGCGCTTTATGAAAGCTGGCTTGTTCCAATGGCCGTACTGCTGTCAGTACCTGTTGCGGCACTCGGAGCATACATAGGAATAGCAATATGCGGACTTGAAAATGACGTCTATTTCCAGATTGGACTTGTAATGCTTGTAGGTCTTGCCGCAAAGAATGCCATACTTATTGTGGAATTTGCAAAAGATGAAGTGGACAAGGGCGGAGACCTTACTACAGCGGCAATAAATGCCTCACGTCTGCGATTCAGACCAATCCTTATGACTTCACTGGCATTTATACTCGGAATGGTTCCTATGGTTACAGCCAGCGGTCCTGGCTCGGCAAGCCGTCAGGCAATAGGTACTGGAGTATTCTTCGGTATGCTTGCAGCTGTAACAATCGGAATGATGATGGTTCCATTCTTCTTCGTACTGATTTACAAATTCAAGTCAAAGATGAAATTTAAACGCTTTAATCTGCAGATACATGGAAAAAAGATTAAAATATAAATATGCATCAGCCTTTATGCTGGCATTCGCATTAATCATGTCTTCATGCCAGCTGGGCAGGCAATATGAAAGACCGGAATTGAATCTGCCGGACAAGCTGACCAAGCAGGACACTACGGCAGATACAACATCTGTTGCCGACATGGAGTGGTGGACCATTTACAATGATACGGCACTGCAGGAACTGATTACAAAGGCACTGGTATACAATAAGGATCTGGCTATGGCGACATCAAGAATGAAAGAACTTGCCGCCATGAAAAGAATAGATTTCGCCAAATTGTTTCCGGAAGTAAATGCCAGCTTCTACAATGAAAGAGAAGAAACGAACTATGGAGGCGACAACAGAAAAGCCGACTATGAACACAGCCTGATGGCAAAAATTTCATGGGAACTGGACTTATGGGGAAATCTGAGATGGGCTAAGGACAAGAGTACAGCACAGTTCCTTGCATCGGTGGAGAACCAGAGGGCTGTTAAAATGTCGCTTGTATCGGAAGTGGCACAGGCATACTTCGAACTTGTGGCGCTCGACAACGAACTTTCAATCGTAAAACAGACTCTTGGCGCAAGAAAAGAGTCTGTCCGTCTTGCCGAGATAAGATTCAAGGGAGGTCTTACATCCGAAATAGTGTACCAGCAGGCGCAAGTGGAACTTGCTAAAGCAGAAACGATGGTACCGGAACTTGAGAGAAAGATAGACCTTAAAGAAAGCGAGATATCGCTGCTTGCAGGTGGTTTTCCGAGCCATATAAACAGAGGCATACAACCGGAAAACGTAAATCTGCCGGATACACTTCCTGTGGGATTGCCATCTTCTCTCATGGAACGACGTCCGGACATCAGAAAAGCCGAGCAGGAACTCATAGCGGCAAATGCAGCCATAGGTGTTGCATACACCAATCTGTTTCCTCGAATAAGCCTGACAGCCAATCTCGGTGCGGAAAGCGATGTATTCTCGGAACTGCTTAAATCGCCCTACACGTTCATTTCAGGAAGCGTTTTAACGCCAATTTTCGGAATGGGCAAAAAAAGAGCAGAACTGAAAGCCAAGCACGAAGCATACGAAGAAGCTAAAGCATCTTACGAGAAAACTGTTCTTACAGCATTCAAGGAGGTTCACAATGCCATCGTCAATTTCAACAAGATAAAGGAGATATATGAGTCAAGAAGACTTCTGGCCGAATCATCTAAAACAACTGTTGAATTGGCACAGCTTCAGTATATCAATGGTGTGATTGGTTATCTCGACCTTCTTGACGCACAGCGAAATTATCTTGATGCTCAGATTTCATTAAGCAATTCGGCACGTGACAAGAGGCTGGCGATGGTCAATCTCTATAAGGCACTCGGAGGAGGATGGCAGTATTGAAATAATTTGCCGAAAAGAAGAAATTGGGCAATAGCACACTTGTGTTGTTCGATAAATTATATTTAATTTGCGCCATCAGCCGGCTATGACTTAAAGGCTGATGGCGTTATTTTTATATATAGGATTTATCATTAAAACATTATTACATTTAGCCATGAAGCGATTTTTTTCAATGCTTGCAGTGCTGACATTTGCTTTCGCAAGCATGTACGGACAGGAATCTGCCACTAATGCATACAAAGGAAAATTCATGAACAAAGATCTTAGAATTCAGGTCAACATAGATTTCTACAATCAAAGCATACCAGTACCTGGATTCGAGCTGGATTCATGTTATGGATTTGTGCAAGGACGCATAAATGGAGTATGGATAATTCTCAAAGTAAAAGACGTAGGGAAAAAAAAGGCGGTAGTAAGAGCTGCTTCTGAAAACGGTTCTGAAGCCGTAGATCTCGAATTCAGCATTACAGAAGACGGATTAAGCATGCGTCAGATTGATGATGTCTGCATAAAAGGCATTGAAGGACGCAAATATGTAAAACTGCCTAAAGAACTAGAACTTAAAAGACAAGAATAAATAAAAAAACAGCTTGGAACAGGAAAGTATGAATGTCCATTTGTTCCAAGCTGTTTTTCTATATTATTTGCGTTCCAAATTATTTTCAACTTTTGCACTGCCGTAACTTCTCACACTGCCGTGTTTCGAACGGCCTTCAAGAATATGATGTCCAGAGCCTGATGCAGCCATTTCCAGATTCATGCAGTCGAAAGAGAAAAGACCGTTTCCAGAGGACGTTGCCACTATATTGACATTTTCGGCTTTTGCGGATTCTATTTCCATGTCGCCGGAGCTTGTCATGCCAATGGTTACAGTCGAATCGGACATCAATCCTCCAACCTTAAGGTCACCGCTTCCGTTTGAAAGAAGGTCTATTGAAGAAGCCTTTATGTACCCAAATTCAGCATCACCACTGCCTGTGGATTGATAGTTGAATTTTTTGCACATAAGCGAATCAAAACTCATATCTCCGCTTCCGATTACACCTGTATGAAAATCATTTGCTGAAATAGGACCTTCAGCCTTAAAGGACCCCGAACCACATACAGAAACAATACGCATTACAGGACTTGTAACATAAACTGTCACTTCAGGACTCTCTGCGAACAGCTTGACATCCTCTTGATCTTCGCCTTTCAGATTTATTGTCAAAGTTCCAGACTCTACAGATGTTACAACAAGAGGCGCATATATGGAATCGCATTCAACGACTATGCTGTAATGTTCATCCTGACGATAGATTACATCAGTGCTGCCCAAAATAGTTATCTGCTCAAAATTCCCAGAATACGGACGTTCCTGTTTTATGATAACTTTTCTTTCTGAATCAATATTCTCAGATGTCTGTTTGCCATCACTTGTTCCTTGACATGAAACAAATGCAAAAGCCGCACAGGCAACTGCTGTATACAAAATGTATTTTTTCATGTATGAAATTATATTTAAGTCAATATTCATATACAAATCCGATTGTGCAAAAATAAATCTTTATTTACAAGTATACAGCATTGATGTACAAAATTCAGACTTTTTACCATAGTTCGGCAGGTTTGCAAGCTATCATTTGAACAGGCAGGCATAAGAAAATCCATAAATTATTTATATATTTGCATTCAAATAAAACATTAAAAATTCAAGGATAAATTTCATTATGGCAGCAAAAAACAATTACATAACAGTTGCATACAAACTTTATGTGGCAGATGAAGAGAGCGGAGTTGAAGACGTAATTGAAGAGGCTACAACTGAACATCCGTTTCAGTTCATTAGCAATATGGGCACAGCACTTGACTCATTTGAGAAGGTGATAGACCCGCTGTCTAAAGGCGACAAATTCGACTTCACAATACCAGCAAAAGATGCTTACGGCGAATTCAGAGATGAACTTATGATTGATGTTCCAAAGAACGTTTTCGAAATCAACGGACGTTTCGACAAAGAAAATATCTTTGAAGGCAACGTAATACCTTTGGCTAACGAGAACGGTGAGCGCTTCAATGGAACCGTTATTGAAATAAAAGAAAACTCAGTAACTATAGACCTCAATCACCCGAGAGCCGGACAGGATCTTCATTTTGTAGGCGAAGTAGTAGAGCACAGAGAGGCAACCAACGATGAGATTACCGGCATGCTCAATATGCTCAGCGGTGAAGGATGCGGTTGCGGATGCGGCGATTGCGGAGGTGACTGCGGTGGAGGTTGCGGCGGACATCATCACGACCACGACTGCGGATGCGGACACTGCCACTGATTAAAAACTAATATTTTAGAACTTTTACGCGGAGATCCATGGAACAGAAGTTTTCCACGGTTCTCCGCTACTATACGCAATTAAGGATGAGAAATACATTCGGAAACATATTTACACTGACAACTTTCGGTGAAAGTCATGGTCCTGGAGTAGGAGGGGTTGTTGACGGTTTGCCGGCAGGCATAAAAATCGACACTGATTTCATACAGAAAGAACTTGACAGACGCAAACCCGGCCAGAGCAGAATCACCACATCTCGAAATGAAGGTGATAAAGTGGAGCTTTTATCTGGAGTTTTCGAAGGAATGTCTACAGGCTGTCCTATTGGTTTTATTGTAAGAAACAACAATCAGCACTCCAGTGACTACGACAATGTAAAGAACGTATTCCGTCCATCACACGCAGACTTCACATATACAGAAAAATATGGTTTGCGCGATCATCGCGGAGGAGGACGTTCCTCAGCAAGAGAAACAATCTCCAGATGCGTCGGAGGAGCATTTGCCAAACTTGCTCTCAAAGAAATGGGCATCAATATCACTGCATACACCTCGCAGGTGGGAAATATATGCATTGACGAAGACTACAGCAAATATGACTTTTCTGAAATTGAAAAGAACAACGTAAGATGTCCTGATGCGCATAAGGCCGAAGAAATGGAAAAGCTGATTCTTGATGTCAAGGCTGACGGTGACACTATTGGAGGAGTCATCACATGCGTAATTAAAGGATGCCCTATCGGCCTAGGCGATCCAGCTTTCGACAAACTGCATGCACGTTTGGCTTATGCAATGATGTCAATCAATGCCGTCAAGGGATTTGAATACGGTATGGGATTCAAAGGAACCGAAATGCGAGGTTCGCAGCAGAACGACATTTTCATCAATGACAATGGAAGAATAAGCACTGCAACAAACAACAGCGGTGGAATACAGGGAGGCATCAGCAACGGACAGGATATATATTTCCGTGTGGCTTTCAAACCTGTTGCAACGCTGCTTCGTCCACAACCTACGGTTGACAAAGAAGGCAATGAAACCATTCTTCAAGTGAAAGGACGTCATGACCCATGCGTACTCCCAAGAGCAGTACCAATTGTTGAAGCTATGGCCGCAATGACTGTACTCGACAGCTATCTTCTCAACAAATGCGTGAAATAGCAGTAAACATCCGTGACCATCATAGGGAAATACATTCCTGAAAAACAGAAAATCTGCATTAAAACAACAATATTATGTCAGTCAACAAAGTAATATTATTGGGTAATGTCGGTCAAGAGCCGAACGTAAGATATTTGGATACAGGAGTATGTGTTGCTACTCTTTCGCTGGCAACAACAGAAAGAGGATACACATTGCAGAACGGCACACAGGTACCTGACAGAACGGAATGGCACAACATCATTCTATGGAACAAGCTTGCTGAAACAGTTGAAAAATACGTACATAAAGGCGATAAATTGTATATAGAAGGAAAAATCAGAAGCCGCAGCTATGATGACAAGATGGGAGTTCACCGTACTGTAGTTGAAATCATGGCTGATAATATGGAAATGCTTTCGAGCCGTCAAGCAAGTGCACCTCAACAGCAGATGCAGCAACCAGCTACAGTGCGTCCGACATTCCAGAAATCCGACAACGATGAAATGCCATTCTAATGCTTGTATTGGATAAAGAGATTGACGGCATCAGAGTTGCTGTATGGAAGTCAGAAGAAGACTTCGAAACGCTTAGGCAATCCATACCGGAAGGCGATGCACTGGCAACTGAGGCAATCAGACTATTCAAATCAGAAAAACGTCGCAAAGAATGGTTGACAGCCAGAGTTTTATTGAGAACCATTCTGAATCGGCCGTTCACAATAAAGTATAAAGCATCAGGAGCACCGTACTTTGAGGATTTGCCTCTGTATCTCAGCATCTCACATACAAAGGGATATGTTGCTGTTGCACTGTCTTCATCAAGCATGGTTGGAGTGGACGTGGAGCAAGTAACTCCCAATATCTGCAAGCTCAAGAGCCGGATATGCGGACAGAGTGAAACAGCAGAAAACGAGCTGGAAATAACACTTCACTGGTCAGCTAAAGAAACAGCATTCAAAATCATTGATACTGAAGGTGTTGATTTTACCAGAAATCTTACAGTCGACCCATTCTGTGTATGCAAGAACGGTGCAGGAACAATGACGCTGCACGAAACAGCAACAAGGAAAAAGAATGTCATAGAAATCCACTACATAATATTGGATGACACAGTTCTGACATTTGCAAAAGCTCAAGACATGCCATAGCATTTATGTGAGGCAACGAATCCAAGTAAACGAGACCTTAAATTAAGCATAACAATTCAACTGAAAATCAAATGGTTAACAACACTATATTCATAGCAGGTCCATGCGTCATAGAAAATATGGACGTACTCGAAACAGTTGCATCAGAACTGGTGCGCCTGCAAAAGAAATACAACATAGAGATTTACTTTAAATCGTCTTTTGACAAAGCCAACAGAACATCTATAACTTCTTTCCGAGGCCCCGGCATGGAAAAAGGTTTGCAGATGCTTTCGGATATCAAATCAAAATTCGGTCTGAAGCTTCTTACAGACATACATGAATCATATCAGGCTGAACCTGCAGGAAGCGTTGTAGACGTACTCCAGATACCGGCGTTCCTCTGCCGTCAGACAGACCTTCTGGTTGGTGCCGCGCGTACAGGAAAAACTGTAAACATCAAAAAGGCACAGTTCCTTTCGGGTGAAGACATGAAATATCCTGTAGAAAAGGTGCGTGAATGCGGAAACGATAACGTATGGCTCACAGAACGCGGAAACATGTACGGTTATAATAATCTGGTTGTAGATTTCCGTAACATACCTGTTATGAAAACTATTACACCACGCGTCATCATGGACTGTACCCATTCTGTACAGCGCCCAGGTGGAGCAGGAGGTAAGACAGGCGGCAATCGTGAATACGTACCGGCAATGGCACTTGCAGCGAAAGCCTTTGGCGCCAATGGATATTTCTTCGAGGTACATCCGGATCCGGACAATGCTCTGAGCGATGGTCCAAACATGCTTAAGCTTTCCGATTTGGACAACGTAATAGGTTCTCTGCTCTAATAATATAGAAATATATCAGCCCCAACCATAAGGGGAAAAGGAAAAATAAATCATCATATGCCATCAGAACTGCTAGAATGGCACAAAAGAGATTATTCGTAAACAGTCATGGAAAATGTTAGAGAATACGCCGTAAAATGCATCAAAGACGAAGCACAGGCATTGCTTGACCTCATACCGCAATTGGATGAGGAATTCGACAAGGCTGTCGATATGATATTCCACTGCAAAGGACATCTCATTGTTACAGGTGTCGGAAAGTCAGGACATGTTGGAGCAAAGATAGCTGCTACACTGGCCAGTACAGGAACTCCGTCGTTCTTCATCAATCCGCTTGATGCGATGCACGGAGACTTGGGCATGATTACGGAGGAAGATATTTTCCTTATGATATCCAATTCGGGAAATACAGATGAACTGCTGCGCCTCGTGGCATCACTGCAATATCTGAAAGTTCCCATCATCAGCATGACCGGAAATCCCAACTCCCTCATTGCGCGAAACTCTGATATACATATACCGGTGCAGATAAAGCGTGAAGCATGTCCGCTCAACCTTGCACCTACATCTTCAACAACAGCGGCTCTCGCAATGGGCGATGCTATTGCCTGTGCATTGATGGAAGTAAGGCATTTCAAAGCCAACGACTTCGCAAAATTCCATCCAGGTGGCAGTCTTGGCAGAAAACTCGTTACGCGAGTACGTGACGTAATGTATACTGATAATTTTCCTATACTGCCTATGGACATGAAGCTGAGCGAAGCACTGATTCATATAAGCAACGGAAAATTAGGACTTGGAGTCGTTATTGAAGACGAAAAGATAAAAGGTATAATAACCGACGGAGACATCAGACGAGCTGTTGAAGGAGCGCAGTCGAACTTCTTCAATCTAAGCGTAAAGGACATCATGACTGTCAATCCGAAGACAATCGGACCAGACGCAAAACTTACTCAGATACAGGCCATGTTCCGAAAACACAAGATACATTCTCTTCTTGTAGTAGATGCAGACAAGCATCTAATAGGAATTGTAGACTATTTTGCCATTATGGGTGATGCATAGCAACAGCATCATTAGACAGGCGTAACGTTCTCACACGTATCAACAAATCAATATACATTCCATTACAATAGGCAGATATCAGCTTAAAAGTTGTAATAAAACAATGGAAATATATATAATCGTAATAATTGCAATCCTTGCTGTCATAATAATAAGACTCTGGAAAAACGGCAATTCATGGAAGAATAAATTTGAGGAACTTTCTGTTACCAACAACAATGAACAGACAGCACTCAAGGAAAAAATTGCCGCATTACAGGCAAAACTTGAAGCAAGCGAAAATTCTTGTGCAAAGATAGTTGAACAACTCAACAGGCAGCACGAAGAAAACCATAAGGCTTCGGAATTACAATATGAACGCAACATTGCTGAAATGGAGAAACAGTGGGAACTGAAGCTTCAGACACTCAGGCAGGAATTTGAAAACCTTTCTGAACGTCACCTCAAGGAACAGCAGGAAAAATTAAAAGCTTCGAATCGTGAAAACGTCGAAATGCTTTTGGCTCCTCTGAAAGAAACAATACACGGATTCAGCGAAGAATTCAAACACAACAAGGAACAGCAAGTCGCAAACAAGGCCAGCATAGAAACCATCATAAAGAGCCTTATGGAACGTACGGAGCTGATTGGCAAAAATGCGGCTGAGCTCACACGTGCTCTCAAGGCAGATCCTAAGAAACAAGGCAATTGGGGTGAAGCAGTCCTAAAGAACATTCTGGAATCATCTGGAATGGAAGAAGGAAGAGAATTTACGACTCAACAGCAGGAAACTGACGAAGAAGGCAGACGCCTGATACCGGATGTTGTCGTTCACCTGCCTGAAGGCAGAAACGTCATTATAGACTCAAAAGTGTCGCTTACCGCATACACAAACTATATGACAACAGACGAACCTTCTGAGCGTGAACGTCTGCTCAAGGAACATCTCAATTCGGTAAGGAAACATGTAAAAGAACTGGCATCAAAAGACTATCAGAAGGTCGTGCGCAACTCTGCAGGATACGTCTTGATGTTCATTCCGAACGAAGGAAGTTATATACTGGCAATGGAAAATGATGCACGTCTGGCAACAGATGCATATCGCGAACATATCATCATACTTAATCCAACAAATCTGATGATGGCTCTCCAACTGGTGTACCATCTATGGCAAAGTGAACGCCAGTCGAAGAACGTGGAAAGTATTTACAATTCTGCATCAAAACTGTATGATAAGTTTGTAGGATTCTCCGAAAACTTCATGAAGATAGGTACATCTATAGACGCGCTACAGAAACTTTATGCAACTGCCGGCGGGCAACTCACAACTGGTAGAGGCAACATTGTCCGCCAACTCGAACAGTGGAAGAAAAAAGGCATGACATCTGCAAAAAATATTCCGCATCAGCTGCTTCAGGATGATGTGCCGGACGACGAAATGCCTGATGCTGAAACGACAGACTAACGCGCTGTCTTTTGGCTATGCTCACAGCCAGTCAGTATGTACAGAGAAATATAATAAGTCACAGTCTGACCAATATATATTAAATCCAACTTGATATGGATAACATGAATCCAGACAAATCCGATATAAAGAAGCGCATAGATGCGCTCAGCGAAGAGCTTCATCAGCACAACTACAACTATTATGTTCTCAACAGTCCTACCATCAGCGACTATGAATTCGACATGAAGCTCAAGGAACTCCAGAGCCTCGAAGATGCATATCCGGAGTTTCGTTCACCAAATTCTCCAACACAACGCGTTGGAAGCGATATAAATCAGGAGTTTCGTCAGGTAGCACATCGTTATCCGATGCTATCACTGGCAAATACATACAATAAAGAAGAAGTTCGCGATTTCTACGAACGTGTAAGCACCGGACTTGACGGAGAAAATTTTGAAATATGCGCGGAACTCAAGTTCGATGGCCTCAGCATATCACTCACGTACATCGATGGCGAACTTTCACAAGCTGTCACACGAGGTGACGGTAATGTGGGTGACGACGTAACAGCAAACATACGTACCATAAGGAGCATACCGTTGAAACTGCGTGAAGGCGCAGGTTACCCGCACGAATTTGAAATACGTGGCGAAGTACTTATGCCTTGGACATCATTCGAAGCATTGAACGCAGAACGCGAGGCAAGAGAAGAACCGCTATTTGCAAACCCGCGTAATGCCGCGTCAGGAACACTCAAATCACAGAAATCAGAATTGGTTGCATCGCGCAAGCTCGATGCTTACCTATATTATCTTCTAGGTGACCAAGTTCCAACCGACGGAACTCATTACGGCAATATGCAACTTTGCCGTGAATGGGGATTCAAGGTGTCGGACAACATGCGCCTTTGCAAAACGTTGGAAGACATATATGAATTCATAGATTACTGGGACACAGAAAGGAAAAATCTGTCGGTAGCAACAGACGGCATCGTCCTTAAGGTCAATTCACTGCGCCAGCAGACTCATCTTGGATATACGGCAAAAAGTCCACGGTGGGCAATAGCATACAAATTCAAAGCTGAACGTGCTTGCACTCGCCTGGACAGTGTAACTTATCAAGTAGGACGTACGGGAGCAATAACTCCTGTAGCAAACATGCAACCAGTGCAGCTTGCAGGTACAACCGTGAGACGTGCTTCACTCCACAATGCAGACATAATAGCTGAACTGGACCTCCATATTGGTGACATGGTATATGTAGAAAAAGGCGGTGAAATAATACCTAAGGTTGTAGGAGTTGACAAATCGCAACGTCCAGAAGGGGCAGAGAAAGTGCAATTCATAACTCACTGCCCTGAATGCGGAGCAGAACTCATACGCTACGAGGGCGAAGCAGCCCACTACTGTCCGAATGACACATCGTGCGCGCCTCAGATAAAAGGGCGCATAGAGCACTTCATAAGCAGAAAGGCGATGAACATTGACAGTTTGGGACCTGAAACCGTGGACGACTATTACAGCCGTGGACTCATACACGACTGTGCCGACCTTTACCGCCTACGCGTGGAAGACATAAACGGACAGGACGGTACACGCGAAAAATCTGCGCGTAAGATAATCGACGGTATACAAAGTTCACTCAATGTACCTTTCGAACGTGTCGTCTTTGCAATAGGCATACGCTTTGTAGGAGAAACTACAGCAAAACTCATTGCACGCCGTTTTCGCTCAATGGAGGCGCTGAGCACAGCAACACTTGCAGAGCTGACCGACACAGAAGGTATTGGACCTGCAATAGCAGGAAGTATAGTACGATTCTTCAAAGACGAGAAAAACCTCGACATAATACATCGTCTTGCTGAAGCCGGAGTGAAAATGGAAACAGGCGAGGAGGCTCAGCCACAGTCTGACAAGCTTACAGGAAAGACCATCGTCATAAGCGGAGTATTTACCCGCCATTCACGCGATGAATACAAAGCACTTATTGAACGCCACGGAGGAAAAAACTCAGGAAGCATCTCATCAAAGACCAGCTTCATACTTGCAGGCGACAATATGGGTCCTGCAAAGCTGGAAAAGGCCAATAAGCTAGGTGTTGAAATAATAAATGAAGAAGACTTCCTGCAAATAATAGGCGAAAAATAAAGACAGAAAACAATAAATCATTATTTTTGCATTTCAGATAGATTGAATAACTAAAAAAAATACAACATATAGATATATGGCACGAAACAAGTTCAAGGGGCTCGGAATAGCACTCGTGACCCCCTTCACACATGAAGGCGAGGTCGACTATACAGCCCTACGCCGACTTCTGGATTACCAACTTTCCAATGGAGCAGATTTTCTCTGCATACTTGCAACAACAGGTGAAACACCATGCTTGTCTAAAGAGGAGAAACAAAATATAAAAGACCTCGTAGTTGAGAAGGTTGCAGGAAGAATACCTATACTCATGGGATGTGGCGGCAACAACACCGCTGCTATAATAGATTCGCTGAAACATGATGACTTCACTGGAGTCGACGGCATTCTCAGTGTTTGTCCATACTACAACAAACCTTCACAGGAGGGCCTGTACCAGCATTTCAAAGCTATAGCTGGGGCTACAAATCTGCCGGTTGTTCTTTATAACGTACCAGGAAGAGTAGGGGTCAACATGGAGGCAGAAACTACACTTCGCCTTGCCCGTGATTGTGAAAATATTGTAGCCATAAAGGAGGCGAGCGGAAACTTTACACAGATTGATGACATCATAAAGAACAAGCCTGATACATTCGACGTGATAAGCGGAGACGATGGTATCACATTCCCACTCATTAATCTCGGTGCAGTAGGTGTAATCAGTGTTATCGGCAATGCGCTCCCTCTAGAGTTCGGACGCATGGTACGTCTTGCACTCAACGGAGAAAACGAAAGTGCACGCACCATACACCATAAGTTCACAGAACTATTCAAACTGCTGTTTGTTGACGGCAACCCTGCAGGAGTCAAGGCAATGCTCCATAGTATGGGACTTATAGAGAATGAGCTCCGTCTGCCTCTCGTACCTACGCGCATCACAACACTTGAAAAGATAAGATCAATAGTTCAGGAACTTAACATACGTTGCTGAAAACAATAATATAAAAGTATATATGCCGACTGTCCAGAAGGATTCAGTTGGCATATTTTTTATGTGGATATTTGTATGCCTGTATAAATATTGGGGACTCCATTTCTTGCATGTTAAAATAACTAAATATAAATTTGCGACAGGATGCAATTGAAACATGCGATTATGAAATATTTTTCATTTATTCTCCTCTGCCTGTTTTCTTATAATACATTGTCTGCAGAAGAACTTGATTCGACAGAGTACAAAAGGACTATAGAAGGAAGTATCAGTTTTGGTGTCAACGTAAATAAGTTTAGCGTCGGCCACAGTTCTGCAGGCGAAAAGAGCAGGACCGGTATAAATCTAAGATTTGAGCTAAATATTCCTCTAAATAATAAAGTAGGCATAACAACAGGTGTCGGAATTGAACACAAGGGGAGTATTGACGATGAATACGACGGTGAAAGACGTGACTTAGTCTACATACAAATTCCTGCATTGGCAGCATACAGATTTTTCCCAGAAAAAAAATTTAATGTTGATTTGGCATTTGGACCTTATGTAGCTTTCGGCATTGAAGGAAATCCTTTTGATTTCATTGGGGACACGTTTGTTAATGATAACTATTCGTGGGTATATGAAGGCGATTCTGCTCCTTTGTATTTTGCAGATTTCATTAAAAAATTTGATTCCGGACTTATAGGAAGTGTAGGAGTGAGTTACAAGAGACTAAAACTTAATTTCAGATATGAATATGGTCTTGTGAATATATCGAAGATAAAAGACATTGATATCAGAAACCGGGGATGGTCAATAAACATCGGATACACTATACCATTCTGATTAAGCGTTACCGACATTGAAAATAAAAAGCGGTTCTGAAGCACTATTTATTGTACTATCAGAACTGCTGTATTTTTATCTACTACAACTGAATTTTATACTTCAGCGTTTGGTCTTAGTTATATCGAACAGATATGTAAGCTTTGCATATATTGTCTGGTTTGCTGAACGCGAAAATTTTCCTCGCTTACTGTTGTCGAAAACATCACCTAAACCATAATAGTATCTACCTTCCAACATGAAATGGCCAACGGAAGTGGAAAGCTCCAAACCTAGGCCAGCAGCAATTCCGTAATCGAAAGCATTATCGAGTTCCATTCCATACTGGTAATTTACGCCATTTGGTCTATTGTCGGGATTCCATTCTCCTCCGCCTTTTGTTTCCTTTCCACCAAGATATACTCCTATTTGAGGTCCGGCATTGAGGAAGAACTTCACGCCACGTTCTTCGCGTCCCCAACCCATCTGCATGAAAAGAGGTATCTGTATATAACTCAAATCACGAACATATGTATTTCCGGTACCATCCTCTATGAGCTCTTTCCATCCGAGTTGGGCATAGTTTACTTCAACTTGCACGGCACAAATGCTCGAAAAATATTTCTCGCAGACGTAACGCATCGTTACTCCAAAGGTTGGATTGATCTTATAGCTCTGTTTTATCTTAGGGGAGAAATCCATCCGCGTTATTGTGGCACCTCCACTGACTCCTAGCGAAAAGTCGTTGCGTTTGTCGCCTACCTGCGCATGCAAACACAAAGGTATGGACAACATAGAGGTTAAAGCTAGGATTTTTATCTTGTGCATCATTGCTGATTATATTCTATTTTCAAAAAACTCTTTTGGATATCGTTTGATTCTCCTTATAATTCACAAACATGATACTTGTATTGAGAAAACCGCTCCAATTGTTTGGACGGACAAACTTGAGTGGGTTCTGCAAAGACTGGTAAGTTATCTTATCCTGATTGTCCGCAAACTTGTTGCCGTAAAGGTGAAGTCCTTTTATGAAATAATAGCCGGCATCAAATCCAAGCATTGCATATCGCGGATAACTCTTTATCTGATCACGTTTGAATGCATTTTTGAACTTACGGTTAAATGCATCGGTTGCATGATTCTGCAGGAGATTATAGAATGTTGTAAAAAACGTACTGCCATAACGATGTATGTTCTTTGTATTACGTGCAGAGAAAGTCTGCCACTCTGGATAGCCGAACATGTTTATGGTATAATTACGCAGAGTATCCATCGTTGCCATCTTGTAGTTCAACATTTCAAAAGTGTGCTGATCACCAGCTGAAGGTATGATAATATTTCGCCTTCCGTCTCTTTTGAGGAGTGAAGGCAGATTATCAAAATCTATGAAACTGATTCTAGAGTATTTGACGTTCTTTGCTTCGAGTGCTTTTTTAAGACCGATTATAAATTCTTCATTATCGTTCTTAGAATTCATTCCTATCATGACGATGTTATCATCTGAATGGTCTGCAATAAACTGTTCGTATACCTTCTCATAAACGAAAGTCTGAGGAGGATTGATCTGATAGACGTTCTGCTTGTTATAGACAACACCTTCTTTTGATGTGAAAGGTATAACAAGCTGTATGTTGTTACGGTCGGCAAAATCAGCAAGTGCATTTATGTTGTCAGGTTTTGCAGGACCAAAAATAACATTCACATACTTCATAATTGGATGTGCCAGTATATCATCTATGTGGCGAGCTTCGTCGTATGCATATATGTCAGTCGATACACCTTGCGACTTAAGGGAATCTACTGCAAGGAGGAGACCTTCGTAGAATTCTATCATTTTCATACTCTCAGCCGACGGTTTCGACTCACTGAGATTGAAAGGCAGGATTACAGCGACCTTGATTGTTGCATATTTTTCAGTCTTTGGTTCTGTCTTATTAAAAAGAACTTTGTTTTCAGGTTCTGGTTTAACGTAGTCCTTGCTGTAAGGAATACATACATATTCACCTTTCTTTATTTTCTTCTTCGATGTTATCTTCGGATTAGCGGCCAACAGCTCCTCTTCTGTAATTCCAAATTTCTTGGATATACTGTATACAGTTTCTTTCTTTTCTACCAAATACATTTGACGGCACTCAGGCACTTTATCTTTTGCTGGAGAATTTTCAGGTGTAGATACTGGAATAATTATTGCAGTACCAGACTTGAAATTGTCTGCATTAAGACCAGGATTGGCATCGCATATAGCTTGTGCAGAAACGTTGTATGTCTTCGTAAGCCTATAAAGAGTCTCGCCCGGCTGAATAATATGGCGGACTGCAGATACCTTATTTTTTCTAGGAATCTTTATGCTTTGTCCCGCCATTATGGATTCTGATATTGAGGGATTGAGTTCCTTTATACGCTCTACCGGAACTCCATACATAGTCGAAATGGAATACAGTGTTTCTCCTGCTTTTACCTCATGTGTAAAGAAGTTGTCAGATGTCTGTGCAGAAATCCTTAAGGAAATGATTGCCACAAGACAGAAAACTAGAAATCTTTTGAATATGTGCATTTGTTCTGAATATTTTTTCATGATACAAAATTAGTAAAAAAATATGTTTGAACTTATTCTTTATTGCAAATCAATGTTATTTATAATGTGTTTTGTTCACGCTTGTCATGACGATTGTTTAAATTTGCAGAAACTATGCATAAATATGGGTTATATATTTAAATCATTTCTTACAGTATCAGCATTTATAGTAAGCTGCACGGCATTTTGTCAGAAAGCGGCTCCAACTGTCACATACTATTCACAAGAAGATGAAGCTGATATTGTCATGTCTGAAGGCGAATCTCAGACCTGTGAAGCTCCATTGGAAATACGTATGAATGCAGGAATATCCGAAGCAGACGGATATAATTATGTATGCGAATGGAGAATATATGATGCCAATTCTGGCGATGAATCACCTATACTGACACGATTCGAGGAAAATACCTCATACACTCTTACATCTTCCGGCTCTTTCATGATAAAACTATATGTGACATTTACCGGAGAAGACGGAAAGACTGTGGAATATGAATCTGAATCAATTACAATTGTGATCAGCGAATCGTCTCTTACATGCCCGAATGCATTCTCACCCAACGGTGATGGAATAAACGATATTTTCGAAATAACATACAAGTCGATTGTCAAGCTTGACGGCATCATCTTCAACAGATGGGGACAAAAGCTATATTCGTTCAATCTGCAGAATGTAGATAACGGATGGGACGGAAAAGTACACGGCAAGTACGTCAAGGACGGTGTATACTTCATTCAGCTTAATGCTGTAGGCTCTGACGGAGTGAAGTATAACATAAAGAAAGCCATAAACGTGCTGAAAGGATTCAGCGAATCGGGCGAATCGTCATCTTCAGAATAATACTGCTTGGAAGATGTGCATCGGATAAGACACCGATGTTTTTTCAGATATATTTTGTTACGTAAACCGTTGTAGATGTTTTAGGATTTTGATATGAATGAAACTGATAATATAAATGTACTGGGTGCCAGAGTTCACAATCTAAAGGACGTAGATGTAAGCATCCCTAGAAACAGCCTGACTGTCATTACCGGACTGAGCGGAAGCGGCAAATCATCGCTTGCCTTCGACACTGTATTTGCCGAGGGACAGAGACGATATGTTGAAACGTTTTCTGCATATGTAAGGAATTTCCTTGGCGGTCTTGAAAGACCTGACGTTGACAAGATTACCGGACTCGGACCAGTAATAAGCATTGAACAGAAAACAACAAACAAGAATCCACGATCTACAGTAGGCACAACTACTGAAATATATGACTACTTGCGTTTGCTTTTCGCCAGGGCATCCGAAGCCTATTCCTACAAAACAGGTGAAAAGATGGTCAAGTATACCGAAGAGCAGATTGTGGAACTCATTGTCAAGGAATACGAGGGACGACGTGTTTTTATTCTTGCACCTATGGTTAAATCAAGAAAAGGACACTACAAGGAACTATTTGAAACAGTACGCAGAAAAGGGTATCTGTATGTGCGCATTGATGGCGAAGTGACAGAAGTTATGCCTGGAATGAAGGTGGACAGATACAAGAATCACGATATTGAAGTAGTAATAGACAAGCTGGCAGTCAGTGCGAAGGATTGTGAGCGGTTGAGAAAAAGTGTATCAACAGCAATGGTCCAAGGCGAAGGCATGATTCTGTTGCTTGACAAGGAAAGCGGAAAGGCAAAATATTACTCCAAAAGACTCATGTGTCCAACCACAGGCATAAGCTACAAGGAACCAGCTCCTAATTCTTTTTCATTCAATTCTCCGCAAGGTGCATGTCCACGATGCAAAGGACTTGGATATGTTACACTTGTCGATGAAGACAAAATGATTGTGGACAGAAAATTGTCCATACATGAAGGCGCTCTGGCTCCATTAGGAAAGTTCAGAAACACTATGATATTCTGGCAAATAGCTTCACTGCTAGAGAACTACGACTGTACACTTAAGACTCCGGTCGAAGATTTGCCCGAAGAGGCTCTTCATGACATAATATACGGTTCGGACGAAAGAATAAGAATTGAAGCCAAGCTCGTACATACAACAAGTGATTTCTATACGACATACGACGGCATTGTAAAATACATACAGCAGCTTCGCGACAGTGAGGCATCGGCTTCCGCACAAAAATGGGCAGAATCATTCGACAAGATTGCTGTATGTCCGGAATGTCACGGTCAGAAACTCAATCGTGAGGCTTTGCAGTTCAAGATTGCAGGCAAAAACATTTACGAACTGGCAGAAATGGATATATGCGACCTTTACAAATGGGTCAACAATGTCGTGCCAGAACTTTCTGAAAAGCAACGTGTCATATCGGCTGAGATATTCAAGGAGATAAAATCAAGATTGAAATTTCTGCTCGATGTTGGACTGGATTATCTCTCGCTCAACAGAACATCTGTAAGCCTTTCAGGAGGTGAAAGCCAGAGAATCAGGCTAGCCACTCAAATAGGATCACAGCTTGTAAATGTAATATACATTCTTGATGAACCTAGTATCGGACTACACCAACGCGATAATGTACGCCTGATTAATTCGCTGAAAACGCTTAGAGATGAAGGCAATACAGTAATTGTCGTAGAACACGACAAGGACATGATGCTCAACGCCGACTACATTGTAGACATGGGTCCTAAAGCAGGAAGACTTGGCGGTGAAGTTGTTTTTCAAGGAACTCCGGAGGAGATGCTGAAGACCGACACCATGACATCAAGATATCTCAACGGTAAATCGCGCATCGAAATTCCTAAAGTCAGAAGAACCGGTAACGGTAAGAAAATCAGCATAAAAGGTGCATGCGGAAACAATCTCAAGAATGTCGATGTAGATTTTCCGTTAGGTGTGCTTATATGCGTTACGGGGGTCAGCGGAAGTGGAAAATCTACTTTGATAAACGACACACTTCAGCCAATTTTGGCAAAACATTTTTATAGGGCACTGCGTGAACCGCTTAAATACGAAAGCATTGAAGGACTGGAGAATATCGACAAAGTGGTGAATGTTGACCAGTCTCCATTAGGAAGAACTCCAAGATCGAATCCAGCTACTTATACAGGAGTTTTCAATGACATACGTGCTCTGTTTGCAGAAATGCCGGAAGCTAAAGTCCGCGGATACGGTCCGGGCAGATTCTCTTTTAACGTTTCTGGCGGCAGATGCGAAATTTGTGGAGGAAACGGTTATAAGACCATTGAAATGAATTTTCTACCTGATGTGCTCGTGCCATGTGAAGCATGCCACGGCAAACGCTACAACAGAGAGACACTCGAAGTGCGTTTCAAAGGAAAATCAATATCCGATGTTCTCGACATGACAATCAATCAGGCTGTAGAATTTTTTGAAAATCAGCCTTCAATCATAAACAAGATAAAAGTGTTGCAGGACGTAGGACTCGGATATATTAAACTGGGTCAACCGTCAACTACACTGTCTGGAGGCGAAAGCCAGAGAGTCAAACTGGCTACAGAACTAAGCAAACGCGATACCGGACGAACTCTCTATATCTTGGATGAGCCTACAACCGGTCTGCACTTCGAAGACATCAGGGTACTTATGAACGTACTCAACAGACTGGTAGAGAAAGGCAACACGGTCATTGTAATAGAACATAATCTTGATGTCATTAAAATGGCTGATTATATCATCGACATGGGTCCAGAAGGCGGACAGGGTGGAGGACAATTGCTGACAGCAGGTACTCCTGAAGAAGTTGCAAAAAGCAATGTAGGCTTCACATCAGGATTTATTGCACAAGTATTAGAGGAGGAATCGAAATGAAGCGCCTGATATATTTTCCTGTATTCTTTCTGGCATCTATGAGTTTGATCAACTGTGGCCAGAACAACAGCAGCGCAAAGATATACGACACCATTGCGACAGACACAATTGTAGAGGACGTTGACATATCTCTGTATGGCATCGTCCTCGAGCGCTCGTCAGCAAACATGTTGTACATAACCGCATACGAGGATATAGATACGTTCGGAATCGATTTGTCAGGAGCATCATTGTACGGCAACATTCAAACAGGAGACAGTGTTGCCGTAACCCTTAAATCCGAATATGTCGCTGAAAATGTCATAGACATATCAGACTTATGCCATAAATGGACAAGTTCGGACACTGCAGGAATTGAAAATGGTTATGTAAAGTTTTCAGAAGACAGAAAGCTCGACTACAAGATCGGAGGACAATCATTATATGTTTCTTGGGAATTGATGAACGGAAAACTTCAGCTTAAAAAAGCCGATAAAAGCAAAGTCGACTTCATAATAAAAAAACTTTCGAACGACTCACTTATAATCTCTTCTGGAAATAAAATTTTAAGATTTGGGAAAGCCGAAACAAGCGAAATTTAATTTTGTAAATGTAATTACAGGTTTGACAGCGAAACAATGACGTAAATGCTAATGCCTTGTTCAAAAACATAATAAAATTTAATCAATTTGTTTGGGTTGACAGTTATAGCTACTTTTGTATGATAAATTGAAATTTTGAAAATAATGAAACACATATATAGAAAGCTGTTTGTAGGGTTGTTATTAATTACATCTGCAACAGAAATCAGTGCGCAAAAAATAGTAATTGGCAATTATACTTTTAAAGACAAGGCCGCTTATTACGGTGAACTGGAAGGCGGTAAACCCAACGGTAAGGGCAAGACAAAATTTGCCAACGGAGACCAATATGAAGGCGAATACGTAAAAGGCAAGCGTCAGGGTTTTGGTACATATACATTTACTGACGGTGAGAAATATGAAGGCCAATGGTTCCAGGACCACCAGCATGGGCGCGGTATATATTATTTTGCCAACAACAACAAATATGACGGATTGTGGTATTGCGACTATCAGGAAGGCGAAGGTGTGATGGAATACTACAACGGCGACAGATATATTGGCAATTGGTCACAGGATAAGCGAAACGGCAAAGGCAAATATATTTGGGCTAACGGCGTAATGTATGACGGGGAATGGAAAGATGACAAGAAATCCGGCAAAGGTTTCTTCGACTGGAAAGACGGTTCTTCATACAACGGCGAAATGGACAACGATATGCGCAACGGATTCGGAACTTATATATATGCCAACGGAGATAAGTATGTAGGCAACTGGAAAGACAATCTCATGGACGGAAAAGGCATATACTATTTCAAGAATGGCGACAAGTATGAAGGTGATTACGAAAGCGGAGAAAGAACCGGACAAGGCATATTCACATATGCAGACGGAAGAAAATACGTAGGATTCTTCAAAAACGGCCTTATGGACGGGTTCGGCACATACAACTGGCTCGACGGCTCAAAATACGAAGGATATTGGAAGGAAAACAAACAGAACGGTCGCGGAAAATATGTTTCCGAAAGCGGAGATGTATATGATGGCGAATGGGCTGAAGGAGAGATGAATGGCGAAGGTGTTCTGAGAATGAGCGACGGCACAAAATTCAAAGGAACATTCAAGAACGGCATGAGAAACGGAAAAGGTATCGAGGAAAAAGACGGTGTGCGATTTGAAGGCAGCTATGTCAACGATATTAAAGACGGACCATTCGTTGAAAAGGACAGCAATGGAAGTATAATAAGAAAAGGTTATTATAAACACGGAATTGTAGAGGTGGCACATTAATGTGTCATCTCTTTTTTAGTTTTACAGAATATTATGGACAAGACGACAATAGAACATCTCACAGAAGAGGTCAAAAAACTTGCAATCGAAGCCGGAAACTTTCTTGTTGAACAAAGAAAGTCGTTCGATAGAAGCAAAGTAGAAAACAAACGAAGCCACGATTATGTGAGCTACGTTGACAAAGAATCAGAAAAAAAGATTGTATCACGCTTGAAAGAGCTTCTGCCGGAAGCAGGATTCATTGCAGAAGAGGGGACACAAGGACGCAACGGAGAGGATTTATTCTGGACTGTTGACCCACTGGACGGTACGACCAATTTCATACATGATAATGCACCGTACTGCGTCAGCATTGCACTATGCGACAAATCCGAAACTCTACTTGGTGTCGTATACGAATGTTGCAGAAAAGAACTGTTTTGGGCCAATAAATACGGTGAAGCATACCTGAACGACAAGCCTATAAAGGTATCAGAAATTGCAGAAATGGATAATGCATTCATTGAATTAGGATTCCCATACGACTCAGAAAACACAGGAAAGATGATGCCGGAATTAGCCAAGCGCTTATATGGCAACGTAGGCGGAATCCGTCTGCAGGGATCAGCTGCAAGCGAACTATGCTACATAGCCTGCGGAAGATTCGAAGCAAGAATTGAACCTTCGTTAGGTGCATGGGACATAGCCGCAGGTGCTCTCATTCTGAAACAAGCTGGCGGAAAGGTTACAGATTTCCACGGCAATGACATATATTGCGATGGAAAAGAAGTCCTGGCCAGCAACGGAAAACTTCACACACATATTAAGAGTATAGTTGAAGACATATTGCAAGGTGAAAAGCAATGAAATATTGAGCGCACTTGCAAAGATTTCAGCATTTTATTATATATTTGTGATATTGTTTAACTTAAAAGCTAATAACATATGGTTCTTGACACGCTCGAAAATCTTGAAAGATACGCATCGCTGAACCCTTTATTTGCTGATGTGGTAGATTTTCTGAAAAAAAATAATATAGCAGAACATGAACAAGGAAAAGTTGTCCTGAAAGAAAACGAACTTTTAGTCAACTTCTCAACAGCTTCAGGAAAAAAGGAAAATGAAGCACGACTTGAGACCCATGACAAAATGATTGACATTCAGATTCCTCTGAACTGTACGGAAATCATGGGTTATACTCCTAGAACAAAACTTCCTGCAGAGACCTACAACCCGGTCAAGGACATAACTTTTTATAATGGACCGGCAGAACAATATATCAAAGTTGAGCCAGGTATGTTCGCTATATTCTTTCCTGAAGACGGACATGCTCCATGCATATCTGATGAAAAAGAAATAAAGAAGGTTATTTTTAAAGTATTGGCATAAAATTAATAATATGGCAAAGAAAACTGTATCAAAGGCCGAAGCTTCAAAAAAAGAAGAAGCAAAGACTACTGTTAGAAAAAGCAGAACAGCAACTGCATCAACAGCAAGAAAAACACAGGCAAAGAGCAAGCAGCTTGACCTCATCAAGAATGACAAGTGGCTTGAACCTTACGAGGGGGCTATAAATGGACGTCATCAGCATGTATTGGACAAGATCAACGAACTGACAAACGGAGGAAAGCAGACACTGACTGATTTTGCTTCCGGATATCTTTATTTTGGACTTCACAAGACAGACAAAGGATGGGTGCTTCGTGAATGGGCACCTAACGCTACTGAAATATACATGATAGGCGACTTCAACGATTGGAGAGAAGTTAAGGACTATCGCATGTACAAACTCGACAACGGAATATGGGAAATAAAGCTGAAGCCGAACGCTATCAAACACGGCGACCTTTACAAGCTTAAGGTTCACTGGTACGGTGGAGAAGGCGAACGCATTCCTGCATGGTGCAACAGAGTTGTACAAGATGATACAACAAAAATATTTTCAGCTCAAGTGTGGGCACCAGAAAATCCGTATCAGTTCAAAAAGAAAAACTTCAAGCCTAACACTTCTCCACTGCTGATCTACGAGTGCCACATCGGTATGGCCCAGGATGCAGAAAAAGTCGGTACATACACAGAATTCAAAGACAACATTCTGCCTAGAATCATTAAGGATGGATACAACTGCATCCAGATCATGGCCGTAGCAGAACATCCTTATTATGGAAGTTTCGGATACCACGTAAGCAATTTCTTTGCACCATCCAGCCGTTTCGGAACTCCTGACGAATTGAAGGAACTTATTGACGAAGCTCACAAGCACGGCATTGCAGTAATAATGGACATTGTTCATTCACACGCTGTAAAGAATGAGATTGAAGGACTTGGAAACTTTGCCGGCGACAAATGCCAGTATTTCTATCAAGGCGACAGAAGAGAACATCCGGCTTGGGACTCTCTCTGCTTCGATTATGGAAAGAATGAAGTGCTTCATTATCTCCTGAGCAACTGCAAATATTGGCTTGAAGAATTCAATTTCGACGGATTCAGATTTGACGGCGTTACTTCAATGCTTTATTATAGCCACGGTTTGGGCGAGAGCTTCGGAAGCTACGGCGACTACTATAACGGCCATGAGGACGACAATGCTATATGCTATCTCACTCTTGCCAACATTCTTATACATGAAGTAAAGCCTAAGGCCATCACGATAGCAGAAGAAGTATCCGGCATGCCAGGACTTGCGGCTCCATTCAAGAGCGGCGGATACGGATTCGACTACAGAATGGCTATGAATATCCCAGACTATTGGATCAAGACCATAAAAGAGCAGCAGGACGAAAACTGGAAGCCTAGCTCAATGTTCTGGGAGACAACAAACAGAAGAGCAGATGAAAAGACCATCAGCTATGCAGAGAGTCATGACCAGGCGCTGGTAGGCGACAAGACCATCATATTCAGACTTATTGATGCCGACATGTATTGGCACTTCAAGAAAGGTGATGAAAATCTTACTGTAACCAGAGGTATCGCTCTCCACAAGATGATAAGACTGCTCACAGCTTCAACCATCAACGGAGGATATCTGAACTTTATGGGAAATGAATTCGGACATCCAGAGTGGATAGATTTCCCACGCGAAGGAAACGGATGGAGCTACAAATACGCAAGAAGACAATGGAATCTTGTAGACAACCATGAGCTGTGCTACCATTACCTTGGTGATTTCGACGAAGCAATGATCAAGTTGATCGGTTCTGAAAAGAATTTCCAGAAGAGTCCAGTTGTTGAAGTTTGGCATAACGACGGCGATCAGATTCTTGCATTCTCAAGAAACGACCTGTTGTTCATTTTTAATTTCAGCCCTACAAAATCATACGTTGACTATGGATTCATTGTTCCTCAGGGTGTCTACGACGTTGTACTCAACACTGATGCTAAGATTTTCGGAGGTAACGATCTGGCTGATGACAGCGTAAGACATTTCACCAACTATGATCCTCTATACGAGAAAGACAACAAAGGATGGCTGAAGATATACATTCCAGCCAGAAGTGCTGTAGTTCTAAGAAAAGCAAAAGAAACTGATGATAAATAATTCAAAACCTTTATTTGAGAATGCCGCAAGAATACTTTCCGTTTCTTGCGGTGTTCTATTTGTTCTTTTTTCATTCTTATATCTCTACAAGATACAAGGTGAAATGCTGGCCGAAGCTCAATTTGTATTTTCTAAAGGAGTTACGACCTATTCCATACTCATAGGAGCAATAGTAATAACACTTATTCTATCTTTACTGCAATTTGTTGTACAGCTGATTGCAAAAATTCCGACAAGGTGGTACTCACTTTCATTTTTCCCATCTTTTCTCATCTTAACTATACTGACAGACATCAACAGAAAAGTATTTGATGATTTCACCTTCGGCGCATGGATATGGATAGTTCCTGTATTGCTCGCAGTTTATATTCTGGCAATATATTGGCTAAAAAAAATACCTGAAAGCAACAGCGACAAGGAGCACGGAAATATATATGCCCTTCTATGGCCTAATTATCTCATATTCTTGGCTATGTGCGTGGGAACAGGAAGCCTTCAGGGCGCTCCTGACGTATATCATTATGAACTTCGTACCGAACGTCTCATTCTTGACGGCAAATACGAAGAAGCTTTGACTGTGGGCAAGAAATCACTTTCTTCAAGCAGAAGATTGACAGAACTTAGAGCCTTTGCAATGGCAAAGAACGGCCAGTTGGGCGAATCACTATTCGAGTATCCACAATATTACGGCTCAGCAGGTTTGCTTGACATCAATGATACACTTTCACACTACAGGTTGTCGGTACAGGAAATATGCCGTTCATTGGGAGCCTATTGTGGCAAATCAATAAAGACAACCGATGAATACCTCAATCTGATGATTGACAACGATACAGCCTGTTCGCAACCACTAGGAGACTATTACCTTTGTACACTGCTTCTTAAGAAAGATTTGAAAGATTTTGCTTCAACGTTGCTTAAATACTATCACAATAGTGATTCATTACCAAAGGCGTATGGTGAAGCTGTACTCCTACTGCCCGACAGTTGCGACTCTTTGAGAATTATGGCAGACACAGCGTTGATTTCCCAATACAAGGAATACAACCTCTTGAAAAGTGAATATACAAATCCGACAGAAAGGATAAACAAGGCAAGAAGGAAATTCGGAAAAACTTATTGGTGGTACTACGACTTTTCCGATAAAGTATCTAAATAATATCAATTGCAACAACAACCATTTTATTCTATAAAATAAAGGTGTCTGTACAGAATCTTCAATTAGATTTCTTTTGTGCAGACACCTTTCATTTTAACTTCAAGAGAACTGTAATTCACTTTTCCCTTTGCGAATTACAATTACTATACCAAGTTGCAGTTAGATTTTTCGAAATAAGCAACCTCATACGGTACTGAAGTGTACTTTTCATTCTTCATGAAAATGAATCTTTCGCCACATTCTGTAACTCAAAACTATTACCAAAAATACAGTGCCGACAATGCAAACATATCCGAACAGTTCCTTCAAACTGGTAAGTGTTGTCTGTCTCACCACCTCTGCATAAAAATCGTGAACAGAAACATTTTCAGATTGGTCAATTTTACGTCCTAACAGTCCAATATTGTCAGTCTGCAATATGCGAAGCCATCTGTTCAGAATCGCAGTGCCCAATGGTGTAGCTGTGCTGGTACGAATGAAACTCAAAACACATAGTCCCTGAAAGAAGTGCTCAAACGGCACAGCCTTTGCCACATAAATTGTCAGAGCTATATAAAGGATTCCATATCCCACGCCTTTCAAAAAGTTAGGGAGGTACAAACTCTCGATATTAAGGTTCGGATCTATGAGGAAGTACATATAATACTGATACACCACCATAAGTATAAAACCTATTGATATCAAGAATTTAAATCCTTTTTTCAAAACGACTCTTCTGTAGAACACAATGCCAGAACCGGCCAATATTCCGACAAACACATACCAATTTAATGAAATGGCATTCAACATGTCGAAATTCAATATAGAGCGCATAAAACGTTCCTGCAATACCGAAGAAGTAGTAAGGAGAAGACACAGCATCAGAAACAACACCAAGATTGTAGGGAAGTGCCTGTATCTGAAAACCTTCGGAGATATGTACGGACGACGCACAGAATTCATTCTATTGATATTCAGCATAAGCAAAACCACGGCACCCACAGTGCATATACGAATCCATATACTGTCAAACCAATCATAGTAGTCGCCATATATACAAATGAAGACTATGCAGAAAAGCATAGCGCACCACATGACCCCGCCTAGCCAGTCTATGCCGTACAAAGGAGTCTTGCGCTGAATGCGTGCAGATTTTGTCAGCAGAAAGACAAGAAGCCAAACAACAGCAAGCATGCCGATGACAAACCAATGCATGTAGCGCCAATTCGCCCAATCACTTATCTGAATTGTGACCAAACCCGAAAGCTGCATGCTCTCCAGAACGATAATGTATATGATGGGGTAGAACACCGAAAAGTTTCCAGATGGAGTAACACTCAATCGGACATTCGAAAAACACTCGAAAGTGCCCCACATACGGAAAAATCCAGAAACAAAGCAGACTGCAATCAGGATATAAATATTCTCAGTATGAAGGTTTATTATGTTGCACAGAATCAATATCGGGCATACTGTCATGAAGATTGAACGCGTTGTAAATCGCGTTTTAAGACGAAACAATATCGGGAAAATAATGGTCATGCCTATGAACGAAGCATAGCCCGCCATTGTTATATCTTCCTGAATGCACCCTAGTGCACTCGACATCTGCACCGATGCAGGCAGAAACACACCGCCATTGAACTGAAAAACCATTGCAAAGAACAACGACAGGAACATGCATACACCTAACGGTACATTGTCCTTGAAGTATATTACTTTAGGTCTGCCGGACAATCTCAATCTTCTCATGCAACTATAAATTCACTGAACATTCAACATTCATTCCAGCTCGCAGCCTGTCCAGATTCTCCTTGCTGTTGTTTTCTGTAAATTCAATACGCACAGGAATTCTCTGTTCCACCTTTACAAAGTTTCCGGCCGCGTTGTCCTGCGGAATCAAAGAATACGAAGCTCCTGTTGCATCAGAGATGGAAGCAATCCTTCCCTCAAACTTGACGTCTGGAATTGCGTCAACCCTCACATCAACCAGTTGCCCTGTTTTCATGTCAGTGGTCTGCGTCTCCTTGTAATTGGCAATAATCCACTTGTCCGTACCGTCAACCAGCGTAACCAATGTCTGACCAGGCTGCACTAGTTCACCTTCATGAATGTTCTTACGTCCAGTCACTCCGTCAGTGGTAGCAACAATGATAGTGTAGGAGAGATTCAACTTTGCCAAGTCGAGAGCGGCCTCGGCAAGCTTTATGTCAGCCTCGTTCTGGTCAAGCCTCTGCGTCTGCTCCTGCTTAAGCAGATTGGTCGATTCCTTCTGTCTCAAAAGCTGTTCATATCGTGCCTGCGTTGCCTCATAATCAGCCTTTACCCTGTCAAACTGCTGCATAGTGACAGCGTTCTCCTTAAGCAGTTCCTGATATCTTTTGTAGTCGGTCTCGGCATTTTGCAGACGAACCCTCTGCTCATCTATAGCAGCCTCAGTAACGAGAATATTGTTTTGCGTCGTATTTATAGTAGTATGCATAGCACTTTTTCCGGCCAATGCATTCTTATAGTCAGCAACAGCCTGCGCAAGTTTCAGTCTATATTCCGTATCCTCGAGAATAACAAGCGTATCTCCCTTCTTCACACGCTGATATTCCTCAAAACAGATTTCCTTTATGAATCCCTGAACACGTGTACTTACCGGTGACAGATGCTGCTTGACCTGCGCATTGTCTGTAAATTCCACATTGCCCAGATGTATGAACTTGCCGCATATCCAACTTATACCTGCGACTATAACCAGAAAAATAAAGAAATTGGGTATTGCTCTTCTTTTATTGCGGATCATGTGTCAAAAATATGATTTATATTAAAGTGTTCCTGTAATTTTTTTAAGCAGATAATATTGGTACAGAATGCCTATCTGATAATTTGCAAGCTGCAATTCCATATCCAGCTGAGTGGTACTTGCATCGAGCATGTCCGTTATCAGTGCAAGTCCGTTTATATATCTTTGTCTCACTATGCCGTAGTTTTCATGAGCGAGCTGCACACTCTTCTGCTGTGTTTCCAAACGCACATAAGCCTCGTTCAGATTCACAAAAGCTTCATGTATGGCATTGCTGATATGCTCTTCAGTCAGCTCACGTCGTGTCTGTGACTGAAGGGTTGCAAGCTTTGCCTGCTTCATTTTCTTACCTGTCTTGAACAAGGCATCGAAACTGTAACTGAGACTTACACCGGCAAACCAGTAGTTGAAATTGTTGTCCAATGGCGGAACTTCCACCAATATAGGTCCGTTGAAATCATTTGTAACCGAGATGCTTACCTTCGGCAATTTCTCGGCCCTGACAAGTCTTTCATTGTTCTTGCAGATTTCAATCTCCGTATTTGCAAGCTCCATCTGGGGTGTAAATTTTGATTCCTCCATCCAGTCATTCTCCATCTTGCGTTCGACTGTCATATTGAAAAGCGCCGTTGTATCAGGCAAAATGACAGCATCGGAGTCAAGCCCAAGAGTTGTTGCCAACTTGTAATTGATTACATTTATCTTGTTTTTGGTAGCCGTCAATCCCAACTGCAGATTCTGAAGCTGCAGTTCATATCTCGTGATGTCGCTCTTAAGTGCCGTGCCCTGGTCGTATGCCACGCGCATGTCTTTCACAAGAATCTGAGTTTGCTCGACATTCCTTTCGTAAACAATTTTCTGATTGTTCAACTGAAACAAATCGAGATAGTATCCGAGCAAAAGAAAACGCAAATCCTGACGACTTATGTCGTACTCATGTCTGGCCTTTACAGCCTCCAGCTTGCTTCTCTCGATATTTCGGGATATTGCACCGCCGGAATAGACAACCTGCGAAGCCTTGAGCACAAAGCTGTTACCGAAATGGGGCATATCGGCATGGATGCCGTTGGAAAAATCTCTGTCCGTCATGACACCGTCGCCGATATAGCTTAATTCGGCCTTTGCGTCTATCGTCGGCAACAGCTTGTTTTTTGCAACCTTGACAGCCTGATCGGCCTCGTTTATCATGAGGTTGTGCAACTGTATGTCCTTGCTGTTTTTGTCTGCAAGCTCAAACAGCTGCTCAATCGTCATAAGCATAGGCTGCGCATGACTGACGCAAACAAACCCTAGAAAAAATAAACCAGCAATCGTTCTTTTTACCATTATTCTTAAATATTTTCCTTTACTCAGTGCGAAAATTCCACATACAAGACCAGCTGTCCGTCAATGCACAAGTGCAAAACAGATTCATTCCCGACACATTGCAACATGAAGCCATAATGCCGGAAACAACATTCTCAAATAAAAAACAATCTTGTAATGCGATGCAAACCAGATGATATCCCTCGTACAATCAAAATCTTTGCCTATCCAGATTTGCAGTGCAAAATTAATACTTTAAATTTGTACCTGATTTGTAAATTCTGCAATAATATTATCATATAAGGCCAAACAATGAACGCAGAACAAGAAGAATATATCCGCATAATAGGGCGTTCGACTGACAACGAAATTCTGATAAAAAAGACAGGGTGGGAGGAAATACAACTTCAAAACCATGCTCATCCGAAATGCCAGATAATATACACATTGTCGGGTACACTGCATGTACGGATTGGCACGACTGCATATTTCGTACCCGAAAAACACATAGCATGGATTCCCGAAAACACCGATCACGAACTGAGCAGCAGCAACCGACAGGTATCGCTGGTCATATTCTATGTGAAATTCAAGAAGGTCGCCAAAGCGGATCCCAAAACGCAATTTTCCATATACAAGGTCAATGCACTGATAGGCGAAAACATAAGATTTCTGGCTTCATCCGGCACAAGCATACGTTCTGCAGAGTCTCCAGACTTGTTCGATTATGCAGTAAGCTTCTTCAAACTTCTACCATCGATGTGCCCCAACACCGAAAAGTTGCTTAAAATGATAGTCATCCCGAACGATGCACGTCTTCGCCCGATTCTTGAATACATATCGATGCATCTACATGAAAATCTGCAGATAGGGCAGGTGGCAGAAATCTTTGGACTTTCTGTGCGCAATCTCAGCCGTCTGTTCAATGCATCAGGAATACATTTCTGTAATTACATCAACAACCAACGCATAATGCGGGCTATAGAACTGGCCTCGGACGGTGAGAAGACGCTCAAACAGGTTTCTTATGAAGTTGGCTTCAGCATCCCGGCCAATTTCAACAGAGTGTTCAAACAGATAACAGGAATGTCGCCTACGGAATTTCTTAAAAAATAATGGAATGACATGTCATTGCGTGCTTATGCACTTTTTGCGGACATACCACAAAATATCTGCAAGATGAACAAACAGCCCATTTTATGACTTTTCTAATAGAAGTTGGAAACAATTTTTAAATTGCAAACCGTTTAATTGCGAGCGCCCAGAAAATAAATTTCGAGCGCTCACAATTTATGCTACGGGCGCTCGGAAATTTCAAATTGCTTAAGCACATTCTGTTTAACAGGCGTGTATGGATTCAGCGATACTAAAGAAATTGCAATACGCAACGTAGAAGAAAAAATGCCGCATGGCCACTTCTGAATGAAGTTATGCCATGCAGCAACTTATATTCCATAAAACCAAATGCTACAAGCATTTAGCCATATAATCATCAAGCAAAAATAAAACTATTTCTTGTTCATAACTGCGGAATCAAGCATTTCACAATTAACTCTTCCGCTCGCAACCTTATAATCGAACGACTGAAGGCCATATAATCTGAAGTCGTTGTGATATCTTTCGAGTACACCCTTGAACACCTCTTCATATTGAGGTATAAACAAATCGTCCTTATTTTCAAGATGTCCTATAATATCTTCTGCAAGCTGTCTTGTCTGCTCCAAATCTGTCTTGCCGTTATTGAAACTTGTCCCCTTGATGCTTCCAGGCGAAACATTAAGTATTCTGTTTTTCGAACCAAGTTTTTCGAGTTCTACATTCAAACTTTCAATGAATATCTTCAAAGCAGCCTTTGTTGCCCCGTACACAGAAAAGAAAGGCGACGACATGAAACCGGCTATGCTGACCATCACTCCGCACCAGAAGTCTTCAGAAGACTGCAATCTGTCGTAGAAATGTTTTATAATGCGGATAGTGGCAACAGTATTCACGTTGAATGAGTTTATAATGTGCTGTTCATCGACATCCCTGAAGAGCGCAAGCTTTCCAAAGCCGGCTGTAATCATCAGGGAATCAATATCTGTAAATCTGTCGAAGAATGAATAATCATCAGATGCGAGATCAAATACAAAACTCTTGATTTTGTCTTCCTTATATTCATCCGCCAATTCAACCTTATCCACGACGTATACAATTTCACAATCATTTCTGCCGGCCATGCTCTTTGCGATAGATAAACCTATTCCGTTGGCACCACCGATTACAAGTATTCGTTTCATCTTATACTCAATTTTGCTCTGTTTCGTAATACATAAAAATGTTCCATCATAATCCCGTCTGCTTTTCCAGTCATTGCAGACTTAAGACGTGATACAAAATTAGCAAATCCAGATGTAACTAACATTTAATTTTCATACAATGTATTGTGACAAATAAATTAAATAATATCTTTGCCATATTACATTCAAGTTTATAACAATGAAACATTCTGTTATAAGTTTACTGTTAGCCTTAATCTGCACTCTATGCATAAACTCATGCACAGAAGAGAACAATTCGTCACGCGGTAAAAATGTTACAAAACGCATCGAACTGACATTTACAGGTGAAATGGACAACATTTCACCATGGGCACGTTTTTCAATTTACACTGAAGACAATGGTAGTTTCAAATACATATCCGACGGAGACACAACAACCGTAAATAACGGACTGTTTCAATCAGATTCTCACGATTTCTATAAACAAAAGATTGTATTTGAAAGAGATTATAAATACTTTGTCTACGATTTCCATCTAGCAGTCACATATCTCAAACGAACTTCCAATCCAACAGAAGCAGACATTTTAAAAGTAAACATAAAGGCATTCAAGGACAATCAGCTTGTTAAGGAAGAAAACCGCGTAATGAGATCCTATAAAATAAGTGAAAGGCCTTCTTCTGATGAATACATCTATCGATTTACTTTTTAGTTTAAATACTTAAACAAAACAACATTGTAACGTCCTATTAACCATATAAATCTGACGAACTTACAATTATAGTATACAACAAATGCACGGATATGTTTATTTTTCATTTCTGAAAATATACATATCCGTTAGCATAATGCCCTATGACATTACGTTCTTTATCTAAAATATAGCCATTGGAATAATATCCGTCTACATTTTTGTTTTTATCAAGAACATAACCGTTGGAATAATAACCTACAGTCTCGCTGTCCTTATTCTGTATATAGCCATTTCTGTAAGTCATCATATTTTTTACCCTGCATGAACACATCAGGAAGCAAACAAGCAATAGCGGTAAATATTTCATATTTTTAGAGGAATGATATATCAGACTCGTCAAAATCCATACATAGGGCAAACATGGCCGTATATAAAAAAACAAGTCCGGCCATGCTTGCCAAAATAAGTTATCAAAGTTCCGTACTGAACCAATCTACATCAACATATCCGCCGGTTTTCTTTGTGGCATAATTGAAAATGCAGAATCTGTTGCCTGTAAAAATCTTGAGAGTAAATCTCATCTTGGATTCTTCGCCGAAAGGCACGTACTCTTTTCCATCAAGGCTGTAATAGAAATTCACCTTGTTTGTGGCTAGATTGACCTTCGAGCGCAGATAGATGCGTTTACCCTTTATCGGTTCACCAAGATAATCTACATGTGGAATTGTAGTTTTGTGGTTCTCGTATGCACTTCTGTAATAATACAAACGTTTTTTTCCACCGATCTTTTTTATACCTATAAAAGCATAAGGATCTTGAAAGACAGACAAACCGCATACATCACCGTTTTTCATTTTTGAAATATCAAGACATACTGTGGCGTATGAATCCGGACAATCAGCAGCATCAGTTCCTTCAGAATAAAAACCATGGATGCGCTGTGTCAACGTATTGCGTGCCTGCTCAAGCTTATCTGTGACCGATGCTGTGTACAATCTCAGATGTCCGGGGTTCTCTGTCAATGACCAACTGGAAGAATCAGGATTATGATTCCATTGCCACTGCATACCCAAAACCTTGTCATTGAAATCATCGTTTGTAGGAAGATAGGTCTTCGGATAAGCACAGCCAACATCAGGCTTCTTATATTTTGCACCGCCACGGCTCACATCTATACCGTCATTGCCCAAGACAGGCCATCCGTCAACCCATTTGACAGGTTCGAGGTAGGGGATACGTCCCACGCTTCCGGCATCCTTGAACAATATTGTCCACCACTCGCCGGTTTGCGTTTCGACTAGTCCGCCCTGATGTATATGTTGTTTTTCAAATATGCGTCCTTCATGCTCTTCGTAAGGTCCGAAAGGCGACTTCGAGCGGAATATGGTCTGACTGCCTTCTGTTCCTCCGTATGTCGCATAGATGTAATAATAGTCACCGATGTGGTACATGTGGCTACCCTCGCATCCATTGCCTACAGAAATGACCTTTTCTGTCTTGATGGCCTTGAAATTATCGTCAAGCTGTGTAATGAAGATGTCGCCTATGCCGTGTGCTATATATGTTTCATCACCGTCAAAAAGCAATCCCGAATCATAATAGAAACCATCGAGCTTTTGCATGGTCCACTCCTTGGCAGGATCATCTGTCGTAAGAAGGAAATCGCCTCCATCATTGAACTTATCCTTGCTGAACGCCACAAAATGAAGATAAAATTTTCCATTATGATATTTGAGACTTGCAGCCCACTGTCCTTTTGAATAGTGGTTGTATCCGCCAACAAGATTGAAAGGATCCGAATTGCTTATCTGCTTCAGCGGATTGCTGCAGTATGTCCAGTTCACGAGGTCCTTCGACTTCAGGATTGTAGCTCCAGGAAAATAGAACATGGTTGTGCTGACCATATAATATGTGTCGCCTACACGGATTATGTCTGGATCTGGGAAATCTGCATTAATGAGAGGATTTGTGAAAGTGCCATCGCCATTGTCTGCCGTACGTCTGTACTTGAAATCAGGTTGAGGGCGGTTCACTTTGGCATAATCTGCATACCAGTCAAAGCAGGCCTTGGCGCAACACTCGGGGTTACCTCCAAATGCTGGAACAACTTTCTTATGTACAAGAAATGTATCAATGTCTATATAATCAGCAACACCTGTAAGCGTCACGCTGATGTTTCCGTAATGGTCGAGCACAGCCTTGAAAGCCTTGCCCCATTTAGACGTACTGGCAGTTCCCCACGTACCGAAATTTCTTGTTTTTCCGTCTGGGCCCGTACTTTTCACAGGACTCCAGTCCGTTTCAGAAATAAGGATAGGGTTGCTGTCAACCACAGGCACCTGCTTTCCCCATTGCTTTATAAAACCTTCTTCATTGCAATGCTTGTCGTCTGCACCATACCATCCAGGATAAGTATGTACGGCATAACCGATGTTGTATCCTTCAATAGGATGTGTAGCAAAACTTTCGTAGCGCGATTGGTAACCTGTTCCCGGAATCCACAGAACACCGGTATAGCCATTTGCACGAATTTTGTCAACTATTGGCTGGAAAAAGTCATGCAGAGCGGCAGGCGAATCCTTGCCTTCTGAATCAAGACATCTGATAGGTTCGTTTGCCAGCTCCAAGGAAATCTGTCCGCAATACTTCTTTATGGAATCATCAGAAGATACCATATCCCATACATCAATAAGATATTTTTGGTATTCGTCGCCTACCTGTATTGTTTCGGGGCATACGCCAGGCGGACGCATGACAACATACAAACCGTGAAACATCGCCGATTTTGCCATTGGGAAATACAAGCTCTGCATATAGCATTCCAATCTTGCACGGCTGTATCTGCTTATATTAGCTTCACCTCGGTCCTTACCTGTCATAGGTTTCTTGGGATCATTTGTCCAACAAGGATCAAGATGCAATCTGAATATATTGCACCATGCACCTTGTGTCGAGTCTGTCACTGCATCAAATATCTTGTCGAAATAGTCCAGACAGTCATCTACAGTAGAATCATCGCATCTGTTGCCCCATCGATAATTGTTGAAATACGGATTAGGAGTATCCATAACTCCATGCAGATTCACGATATTTCCGTGTGTATCTTTAAGATATCTTCCATCCACGCGCAGTGAAGGAAGAATGCAGTCCTGTGCACTGGCGAGAAAACCGAACGCCGATAAACACAGTGTCGCGCCTGAAAATAGTATCCGTCTTAACTCCATCTGTTTTTCATATTAGCATTAGTACGTTACGAAGTTAAGAAAAAAGCTTTGCCGTATTATCATAAATATATATTTTTGTTATGACTTATAACAAAATCAATTTATTTGCTCCAAAAATTCTAAGAATATGAAAAATCTAAACAAACAGACAGCTCCTAAAAGCATTGCGCCAGAAAGGATTATACAGTTCGGCGAAGGTAATTTTCTAAGATGTTTCGTAGATTGGATTATCTACAACATGAATCAGAAGACCGATTTCAATTCAAGCGTTGTTGTCGTACAGCCGATAGAGAAGGGTATGGTCGACATGCTCAACGGGCAAGACTGTCTTTACCACGTAAACCTTCAGGGACGTCTGGATGGAAAACCTGTAAATTCTATAACACGTATTGACTGCATCAGCAGAGCTCTCAATCCATATACGCAGAATTCTGCATTTATGGCTCTTGCAGACCAACCGGAGATGCGCTTTGTCATAAGCAACACAACTGAGGCCGGCATCGCTTTCGACCCTCAGTGCCGTCTTACCGACGCTCCAGCATCTTCTTATCCAGGCAAGCTGACTCAACTTCTCTACAGACGCTTCAAGACATTCAAGGGCGACAGAAGCAAAGGACTTATCATTATGCCGTGCGAGCTTATTTTCCTCAACGGACACCATCTGAAAGAATGTATTTACCAATATATAGATTTGTGGAAAGAGGATCTCGGTAAAGACTACGAAAAATTCAAGGCATGGTTCACTTCTTCATGCTACGTATGCGCTACACTCGTTGACAGAATCGTGCCTGGATTCCCTCGTAAGGACATCGACAGCATTCAGAAAAGAATATGCTATGCCGACAACATGGTCGTACAAGGCGAAGCATTCCATCTCTGGGTAATCGAGAAACCAGAAAACATGTCTATCTCTGCTCTCAAAAAAGAGTTCCCGGCAGAAAAAGCTGGTCTTAACGTACTGATAGCCCCATCCGAAAAGCCTTATCATGAAAGAAAGGTGACATTGCTCAACGGACCTCATACCGTACTCTCACCAGTGGCATACCTTTCAGGCGTAAATATTGTCCGTGATGCATGCAACCATCCGGTTATAGGAAAATATATACACAAGGTGCAGTTTGAAGAACTCATGCAGACTTTGAACCTTCCAATGGCAGAGCTTCAGAAATTTGCATCAGACGTGCTCGAAAGATTCAACAATCCATACGTCGACCATCAGGTAACAAGCATCATGCTCAATTCATTCCCTAAATATGAAACACGTGATCTCCCTGGACTCAAAACTTACCTTGAACGAAACGGCAAATTGCCTCAAGGACTTGTTTTCGGACTTGCAGCAATAATTGTTTACTACCGCGGTGGAAAGCGTTTCGACGGTGCAGATATAACTCCGAACGATGCACCAGAAATTATGGAACTTCTCCAGAATTTGTGGCAGACAGGCGACACAAGAAAGGTTACAGAGGGTGTGCTGGGAGCTGAGAACATCTGGAAATCTGATCTCAACCAGATTCCTGGTCTTACAGACATGGTACAAGATTTCATTGACAGAATTCTGTCGAAAGGAATGCTGGAAGCTGTAAAGACTATACTTTAACAAGCATATATAACAACTACAAGGTGCGGAATATCAGACAAATGGTATTCCGCACTTTTTTATATACACTCACAAAAGGTTAAATATTGTAAATACAGTTTTATTCTTCATACCAACTGTTTAAACCATACTTCAAAGCTAAGGTCAAAAGCATAACCAATTAAAAAAATGAAGATTTTGATCAAAAAAATTTTATCAGCATTTGCAATAGCACTTTTTGCAACTATGCCAGTATCAGCACAAAACAATCCACGCGGAAACTTCAATCCTGAAAAGATGGTAGAGCGTATGGCTGAAAATCTTGCCAAGTCTATGGATCTTAAAGACGATGCAGAAACAAAATTCATAGAGCTTTACAAGAATTATCAGACCGAAAAGATGAACATAACAAGAGATCTTAACGGCGACAAGAAAGTTGACGACTCAGACAAGGCTCCTAATTTCAAAAAGCTCTCAGACGAAGAAGCACAGAAATATATAGACGCATACTTCGCAAACGAACAGGCTCAGCTTGAACTTGATAAAACATACTACGCAAAATTCAAGGAAATACTTACACCATCTCAGTGTGCACGTGTATTCGTTTCTAAACGTGGAATGCCAAATAACCGTACAAACATGAACAGAAATCGTCCAAACCGCACCAGCGGATTCGGAGGACCTATGGGCGGTTTCGGTGGCGGTGAAGACTTCTAAGGTCCACTATACATCTTTACACAGCTTTCGGTTGCCGCATCATCATTTGCGGCAACCGTTTTTTTGTATCGGCATACAAAAAAGCGAAAGCCGGCATATATAAATGCACAACCTTCGCTTTATATCTCAATACTGCTAAAATGTTTCTTAATCAGACTTTCTTATTTCTCGTCCAAAAGTCCCTTTATAAAGTCATCCAACTCTTCATCCAAACCTTTGAGAAGTTCATCGTCAACAATGACTGTATCATCATCTACGATGTACAAATCAGCAATCGTCTCCTTTTTGTCATCAATAAGTACAAAGGAATAAGGCTTCAGAATCTTCAAGTCCTGCAGAGACTTGTCCTCGGCATACATTGATGAAATCTTCTTTTTGAGGATTTGCGCTGTCTCATCATCGAAATCATCATCATTGTAGTCAATCCATTCTTCTACAACTCCACAGGACAACAGATTATCGTCATCGTCATAAATTCTCAATTCACCGCTATCCGATGTAGCCTGAATATGTATGTCTGTGACTGCATCGTTGTTTTCGCGGACTCTGAATTTGTCCAAGGCAGAGGCAATGATTTTGCCTACCATTTCAGATGATCTTGAGTTTAGCTTCATATTTTGAATTCTTTTTGTTCGGCAAATGTAGCAATTTAATTAAGAATCCTGCACAAATGCGACATTAAAAAACAAAGTGAAGAGGAAAAAGCAGTTGAACCTTACACAAATGCAGGTTTATTATTCGTCGGCACCGGCAGATTTCTCAGAAGCCTTAGCTTCGTTCCAAAGAGCATCAAGCTCATCGAGCGACATCTCCTGCATATTCTTTCCTTGTTTAATCGTATGCTGCTCTACGTAATTGAAGCGGCGAATGAATTTCTGATTGGTTCTTTCGAGTGCATTATCTGGATTTATGTGATACAGGCGTGCCGCATTTATCAGACTGAACATTACATCACCGAACTCGTCAGTGGCTTTTTCCTTGTCCATATTTGCGACTTCGCTCTGAAATTCGCCGATTTCCTCTTTTACCTTGTCCCAAACCTGCTCACGCTCCTCCCAATCGAAGCCTACATTACGCGCTTTGTCCTGGATACGATAAGCCTTGATCAACGAAGGCAAAGCATCTGGTACACCGCTGAGCACAGTCTTGTTGCCGTCTTTTTCCTTCAACTTCAGCTGTTCCCACGACTGCACCACCTGACCTGCCGTTTCAGCTTTTGCCTCGCCATACACATGCGGATGTCTGTAGATCAGTTTGTCGCACAACTTATTGCAGACGTCGGCGATGTCAAATTCATTCTTTTCACTGCCAATCTTTGCGTAGAAACATACATGAAGCAAAACGTCACCGAGTTCCTTGCATATATTGGCTTCATCATTCTTCATCAGCGCATCACATAGTTCGTATGTTTCTTCTATGGTGTTGGGGCGAAGACTCTCATTTGTCTGTTTGCGGTCCCATGGGCATTTCTCACGCAATTCATCCAGAACATCAAGAAGACGTCCGAATGCCTCCAATTTTTCTTCTCTTGTATGCATAAATCTTGCTTTTAAATACTCTGCAAAATTAGCATATTAATGCCAGAAATGTCCTATAGTAAACATTTATTATACATTATAACAACCTCATGATTCATCAGATGCTTAAACAAACTTTATCCCACTATTCTTTTATCATCAAAAATTCGCATATTTGCATAGATTTTGCTGACGACAAATCAAAATATTATATAAACACTATTTACCTAAACCAAAATGTAATTTATTATGAGAAAGATTCTTTCATTTATTCTTTTGTGCATCATCTCCATTCATTTGGTTGAGAGCAAGAGTTTGGCCGATACTCATGAAGAATCGGTCTATTATGTTGACTCAGAAAACGGTTCCGATGCAAACAGCGGACTAACAAGAAAGCAAGCATGGAAAAGCATCGACAGAGTCAATGATGCAGAATTCAAGCCTGGCGACAAAATTCTGTTCAAATCCGGTTGCCGGTGGACAGGACAGCTCCGTCCAAAAGGTTCAGGAGTCGACGGACAACCTATATGTATCGGCAACTACGGACGCGGTCCACTCCCTTACATATCACAAGGCGAGAAATCCGGCTACGTACTGATGCTCAGAGACCAGGAATACTGGGAAATACGCAATCTTGAGATTGACGGAGGTACTAGCAAACCGAATGAAGCAGTAGGAGGCATACATGTACAAGCTGTCAAATCCTCAAAAGTCCTCAAGCATATAGTAATAGAAAACTGCACCGTACGAAATAATTGGGGATCTATAAAACTTTATGAAAGTTGTGCTATATGGGTAGGCATTCCTGGATGGAACGACAGCATCGGCCTTAAAACCAGTTTCAGCGATGTGCTTATTCAGAACAATCACATATACGGTTCCGACCGAAACGGTATCCTCGTATGGACAACAGCAGGAACAGGTCCGAAAAGTCAATTCACACCGGGACTGATACAATCAAGAAACGTAGTAGTGAGAAACAACAACATTGAAGATATCGGTGGCGATGCCATAATCATACTTGGTTCAAACGGTGCACTTGTCGAAAAGAACACTGTCAGACGATGCTGTCTGAAAACAGGCGACCCCAAATATGGAAGGGACTATAACCCAAGTTCCGCAGCTATATGGCTGCACCACTGCGACAACAGCATCATGCAGTTTAATTCTGTCTACGACTGCAAAAAACAGGAATACAACAATGACGGAATGGCTTTTGATTTCGATTTCAACTGCAAAAACAATATTCTGCAATACAACTACAGCTGCAACAATGAAGGAGGTTTCCTGCTTATCATGCAGACAGCGTCAGACAACGTGGCCAGATACAATATCAGCCACAACGACCGCAACCATGTTCTTTTCTGTGTAGGCGACAAAAACGAAAACAACGTCATCCACAACAACACTTTCTACATCCACGACGGCACCTCATTTATTGTCCCAAATGCAACTTTCACAAACAACATCTTCATGACCGGACCAGACTCGGAAATGTCCGTACAGAATCAGGAACGCGGAATCTTCAAAAACAACTGCTATTACGGCAATTGGAAAGCTCTTCCTGACGACAAATCTGCAATCAGAGAAAATCCGCTTCTGAAAAATCCTGAAAACAGCAAATGCCACATCAAACACCTTTCGGCATACAAACTATTGAAAAATTCACCTTGCATAGACAAAGGTATTGAAATCGAAAACCACGGATTCAGAGACATCTCCGGCAAACGCGTTCCCAAAGGCAATGGAATTGACGTAGGAGCAATGGAACGATAATACTTCGCAATAATAGGCACGGTACTCCAACGAAAGAATTGTGAGCGCCCGAAAGAAAAATTCCGAGGGCTCGTATTATATGACGCGAGCCCTCGGAATTCTTTCAACACACATCTTTCCTAATAAACAACAACCTTACAGCCGTTAACTATATAGATGCCTTTATTAAGGCCTGTGAATGTATATTCACCATCAACGTCGGCCGAATAAATCATCTGTCCTGACAAGCTGTAGATTCTGACATTGGTATTTTCAGAACATACAATGCGTATGCTGTTCTTGCCACCGTAAGCCTTGACAGATTCTTCGTTTACGATATCACTCTCTGTACGGTCCAAACCTGTTGTTGTACCGGTTTTGTTGCCCATATACACAAGCCTGAAATCGTCTGCCTTATACCAGCGTCCCATAGGTCTGACTCCTATCTGAAGTATACCGTCAGATCCCACCTCAATACTGTCGACTACAGCTTCTCTAAGATAGTATTCACCATATTTATGTGCCTGAACGACGGACTCTCTCTCGCCGGCATATAGAGCGACAGTGCGTTCCCCGTCCGTTCCCAGCATAGCTGTCAATCGGTAGTTTCCTTCAGGCATATTTCTCAGTGTCTGACTGATTTCAGTTCCTGTAGAATCCTCATAATTTATATTGTAGAGAGCGTATCCTCCATCTGCTCCTACAGCCTTATACGGGAAGTTGCTGCAGGCCTTTACCGTTGCCTCAGATTCAGCCTCCCAACCGGAAGTATTGCGTGTTTCAAACGATGGATTGACAATCATATCCGTACAATCTATATAAACCTGAGTTTCCGGCATCAGGCAGAATCTGCTCTGCATGACAAAAGCATAGAGCGAGTCGGCATACTTTGCGACATCAGTACCTTTTCCGATACTTCTTTCTGAGAATACCGTCTTTGCAGTACTTATAGAATCACACACTTCTGCCAAAGCCTCATCTGTCAGGATATCTTCATATTCTTCCTGAATATCCGTACATTTCGAAATTGTTTCTCCAAGCACCTGATATGCAGGATCGAGCGCAGCGGATGAAGCAGCCTTGAATCGTCTTGTGGTCTTTTCGTCAAGGAAATATCCGCCCATGGCAGGAATAATAGTACCGGTTTCGGCAGGTTCAAAGTACTGGGTCTCATCCATATTTACAACAAACGCCTTATCTGGTACTGGCATATTCACATAAGTTCCTATGAAAGCAGTGTCGCCGGAATTCTCTGCATCGGTGTTTACAAGAACATCATCAGCACACAATTCAAACATTCTGTCCGTCGCCATAACGAGAGCAGGAGTACCTGCCTTTATAGAATCTATGTCCTGAGTTTTGTTCAATATGCCTGTAAGTGTGGAATGCGACAAAACTTTTCTTGCAATCATTCCATTTGGAACTTCAACATCGAACGGAAGCATTACCATCTGCCATCTTCCCGGCTGTACTTCCATCTTGAAAGATGCTGTTTCTGCTGTGAAATCAAAAGCAGGAATAAAGTCTGAGCCGGAAGCCAACTGCAGAGCGCTACAGCTAGCCATACCGTTTTCATTTACTCGAACAACATTCACACCCTTAGCCTTTGAATCATCAGAAACATAATAGAGAACATTATCCTTGCTGATGCCGAATATGGAATCTATACCTTCGACTTCTGTCAAATCATATCCGACAGCATCAGCATAATCGCGCTTTTCGGCCAACGATGTGAACTTGGCAGGATCCCATTTGCCCTTAAGCTTCAATGTTCGGTTTTCATATCCGCTTGCTTCCAAGTCAGAATCTCTGATAATGAATCTGGCAACAGTATCTTCCGAAGCTACTTCGATTTCTACAGTTTCGTTTATGCTCCTTATTTCAGGTTCCAACACCACATAATGTGGAATTCCCGGCTCAATAGGGCATGAAGAATTGTTCGAAATATTGAATTCCAAGGTTACAGTCTCGCCTGCTTCAATTTCAGCACTTGCAGACTTGTAGCCGACATAAGAGAAGGTCTTTCCTTCGTCCTTGCTTGAATACACTTTGATTCGAGGCATTCCGTCAAACGAAACCGTACCGTTGTTGCGCAATGTCAACAGACCTGTGGCCTTATTGTTGTATACAACTGTATAATCTTCACCTCCAATCTGTTCTTTATCCAAGCTTCCAGAAATAGACAAGTCAACAAACTCAAGATGCGTATCTGGTTCCTCGGCTGTGACAGAATCAACTGCTATGATATTGCAATTCTTGTCTGTCAGAAACAGATATGTTTTTCCTGGCTTTGACATCTTTACGTCCAAACTCATTTCATACGACTCTCCGTCGGCAGGAATAACTGTAACAATGTCTTTTCCTTGAGCTCCGTATGTCCCCGAAGGTTTTACAAATGTATTTTTGGCAAAAAGATATATACCGCTGTAGTCGAGTGTTCCACGATTCTCGATTCTCAAATCGATGGTATTGGTTCTGTATGCATAAAAACGCTTGTCTACAGAAATAGAACCACGAAGGTTCTGTTTCTTAGGGCGAATATCATATACAGCTCCCTGCTGAGAACTGTAACCGTTCATACCGGTTTCATCATCAACAGTATAATATCCGTTTCCTTGGCCACCCCAACCGAAATTGAAGTGAAACAGGTTTGTAGAAGCCTGATAGCCGTCGACTACGACGGCATGACCTCCACCTGAAGGTTGATTGCCACGATATACCATAGGACGACCTTCCACCAGCTCATTATAAAGCAAATCTTCCCACTGCGATTGAGAAACACTGCTTTTGTTCATGTACTTGGCAGAAAGATTGTAATACTTAGAAAATGTGTTCGGAAGATTGCTTGTCTGACCCGACGTTCCGCCAGTTCCATAAGTCAGCCATGTTGCTGCACCCGTACAAGCCATCAATGTAGCCACAGCATCTCTTGCAACTTCAGGAGTAGAACTGCCACATGTAGGTGTCATCAGGTCCCAAAGAATAGGTGTACCGGCAGGAAAAGATTCTGTTACAGGAATACCGTAATTGTAAGTAGGCGTTGCAGCCATAAGTGTATCAGGATTGTCCTTTGCAAAATAGTGTACTACCTGCGAGCCGGCTGTTGCAACGCATCCTGTAAGTCCTCGTTTGCCCTCAGCATTCTGCGGACATTTGTTGTTGTACGGCCATCCCTGAGTCCAGTTGGTTTTAATGAGGTAGGGGACATCCCTTTTCTCTGAACCATCAGTGCCAAATGCTTCAATTCTGCTTTTCCGAGATTTTGCACCTTTAATCTGAGCATCCTCTATCAGACTTCCATACATGTCAAGCCATACGATAAGCTGCTCAGGCATCTGTTCTTCTATATAGTCACCTGTTTCCGTGTAGCCAAGGATTTCAGGAAGACAGCCGTCTCCGCTCACGATTACAAAACCTTTTCCTGTGCCTCTGCTGAATATGTAATAAGGTGCAGTTTCCTTACACGAATAAGGCAATAATCTTGATTTCGCCTCCGCTCTGGATGCCTTTTTTACCAAGCTAGGCAGTGAACTGCCTTCAGTCAATCTCGATGCAATGTTTCTTGCACGTTCCAAGTCAATAGGATCGGACAATGCCGTTCCTGCTGTAGTTATGGCCAAAGCCAATAATAAGGATTTTTTCATATTTACAGTTTAATGTTCTGATCATGTTCAAAAAACCGGCATCTGCATCGGTACTCCAAATACAGTATCATGCATAATGCCGGTTTCAAAAAAGAATTTCTACACTGTTATTTTTATTTTACTAAAACCTTTACAGTCTGCTCACCAAGTCGGATTATATATATGCCTGCTGGAACCCTAGCTCCGTTTGGAATAAGAGTACCGTTGATGCTATATATATTGCCGTTTGAAACGATTGTTCCATCATGTATCTCATATTTGAGAGCTTCACTTTCTGAGTCTTCAACATCAATGATTCCGGAAGCAGGGTTCCAATCTGTATTGTCGCCTTCCTCAAGAAGTCTTAAAGTGAAATTGTCGGCAGAAATTGAATATCCTTCAAATGGAACACCTCCGTACTTCATTGTAAATGTAGAGTCACAAGTAAATCCGATTGTCAAAACATGATTCTTGACTTCGATTTCAAGTTTATCGTAGAACCAACCATGACCGATACCACCATTGGCATTAAGAGTGTCGGCCTGCGCATCTGTTGCATTTGCACCACCATCCGTACGTTTATACAGTTCTGCAAATATCGAACCATATTGATTGTGAACAGTAGCAATAGAGTCCTCGCCTGTAGAACTCTTAGGACCGCCCAACTCTGTGATATTCATGATCTCCATTGTCAACTGCTTGAGAGTCGTTGTAGAAGAATCATTGTCAGCTATGGCATACAGGTAAACTCCATGATTGCTCGTAGTTCTTACCATTGCCTTCATCTCATATTTGCCGTTAGGCAGATATTCAATTGTCTGATATCCGTTATACAGAAGATTGCCGTTGGTCGGATGCCAGCCGTCAAGATAGCATCCATTTGGATTTCCATCGACCTGCTGTCCTGAACTTGTATAGTTGGAATTTCCGGCACCAATTCTATATACGTTCCAACCTTCAGGTATTGATGTATTTGATGAATTGTCAATTCCCGGATTGACAATCAATGATGTAAAATCACGAGTGCCAGATTTGTAAAGATCAGCCGCCTTACATTGCTTCATAGCGATCTGAAGTTCGCCGACATACTTATCTAATGTATCCGTACTAGGCAATTCATCTGTTTCTGTAAGATGAGACATTTGTCTGTCAATATTGTCTTCCAAAATATTCTTGGCTGTTACATCATCGACAAACGTGTTTCTGGCCTGATAGAGAACAGGCAAATAATTATCTCGAACTCTGTACAATATATTCTGAAGACTGTCCATCTGAGTATAAACAGCATCATCGGCATTGACAGCTCCATTCATGCAATCACAGATATTGCTTATCATTTCAGCATAATCACCTGTAAACACAGTGCTTTGTGAAATGGAATCTGTCAATTCACTCCAAATGCCATTCTTTACCTCTACCTGCTTGGATGCAGACTTTTCTGCCTCAATCTGCGCATCAGACAAAGCTTCAATAGCCTGTTTCATTGCGTCGATATCTGTGGAATTCTCGTATTTGGAAATTGTATCGCCAAGCACGGCACGGTCACCCTTAAACATCATTGTGTCGCGAAGTGCCTTGCAGTCGTCAAACTTAATTCGGAAAAGTTCCTTGATATCGTCATCAGTGAATTCTCCACAATATTTAAGTTTGAAGCCTGTTACTATATACCATCCTGCAGTTCCACCTTCTATTGGAGATTCAGTAGAGAAGCCAAGACGCAATTTGCCATTGAAAACAACAATCGGATCTGTCTTAAATGTTTCCCATGCTCCACTCATAGCCTCTGTGGCAAAATCTGATACTGTTACACCTCCAGATGTGGCAAAAGCACGTTGCTTGTAAACCTTTCCAAGTTCTGTGAATGCATCGCATTCAACCTGATATTTTCCTTCAGGCAAACTGTCTATATCCTGATACACTTCCATTATATCGTACTGCTGCGACCAACCGGCAAAACAGGTAACGTCGCGTCCGGTCTCTGCGGTGTATTTATGCTGAGCACCAATATTTGTTGCCCAACTAGGAAGCTGTCCTGTTGCATACGAAACCCATCCTTCAGAAGTAACTTCACTTTCTGGAGTATACTTGTATGATTTTCTAAAATTTGGATATTTAATAAAATAAGTCAAATCAGCAGGCTGTTCTTCCGATGCAAAAGGTATCTGGCTGTTATAGTAAGTTTTAAGGGAAGCAGCAAGATTGTCCAATGCTTCTACATAGTCTTCAGACCTTGATTCCTGAGAATCATAGATATTCTTTGTTTCCTGATATGCATCCGTCAAATCTGAGATTCCAGGGTAATGAGATTCTAACTCAAAAATGTCCTCACACTCGTCATATACATTTGTAATGTTGGATATATATGATATTGTCTCATTAATCTTTTTGATGAATTCATTTATGTCAGAAATACATTCATAATATATTTCATCAGATGGCGAAGATGCTCCACTTGCCTTGTCATATACAAATAAAGAATAGTCTGAAACTTCAGTCTGTATTCCTGGATATTCTCCAAGACCTTCACCGAATGCAACCAACCTGTTGTATGAATCTTCAAACATTGTTTGGGCATCTATCGGAAGTTCAACAATCTTCCATTTGGAATTGTCGCCCAAAGCCTTATCACAATAAACACCATTTCCAGGTTCAGGAGTATCCCATCCCCAATAACCGGATTTGTGCATATTTTTTATTCCGACATAGTCAGTACCTTCAATAGCTTCAATTGTATATTTTGCTCTTGAAACCTCTGCCGGCAATGATGTTTCAAACGTAATGTCCCAATCATTCCAGGAAGTGTTCTTGCATACAAATCTGTCATCCACAGCAAGCTTTATCATGTAAGTACCATCATTGTCTTCCGACTGTACAAACTGAAAAGCCTGATGTCTGTCATCGGCATCAACTTCACACAACTTGGCAGCATCGTCTACGCACCCAAAAGCAAATCCGTCGCTGCTGATAATCTGATAATTTCTGTTTGGCTTTAAATCTATTACTTGTGAGTTAACAGAAAAAACACACATAGATAGGCCTAAAAAAGATATAAGTTTCTTCATAATATTCTAAGATTCAATACGGTGAGGATAAACGACAAGCGAAAATCCTCACCGTTCAATTACAATATAAGGTTCACACTATTTTACCAAAATCTTCTTTACTTGATTTCTGAACTTAACGATGTAGACACCCTCAGGAACCTTTGCTCCATTCTGAACTCTGCTTCCATTGATGCTGTAGATATTGCCATTAGTTACAATGGCTCCATCAACAATCTTGTATTCAAGACCGCATTCTTCAGAATCTTCAACATCAGCAATACCGGTTGTCGGATTCCAATCTGAATTGTCTCCTTCTTCAAGAAGTCTCAAGCTGAAATTATCGGCAGAAAGCCAGTAACCGCCGAATGGTACACCGCCATATTTCATGGTGAATGTAGAATCACATGTATAACCGATAGTCAGCGTGTGATGCTTGACTTCAATTTCCACAGTTTCATAGAACCATCCGTAACCTTTGCCTCCGTTCGCATTCAAGGTATCTGACTGCGCATCATTTGCATCGGCACCTCCATTTGTACGTTTGTATATGTCTGCAAATATTGAACCATAGGTATTTGACAGGACTGCTATTGAATCTCCTCCAGAAGCACTGCTTGGTCCTCCAAGTTCAGTGATGTTCATACGTTCCATCAAGATTGGAGTAAGAACAACAGCAGAAGAGTCATTATCGGCCATAGCATAGAGATATACACCATTGTCGCTTGTTGTCCTCACCATAGCCTTGACCTCAAATTTTCCGTTTGGAAGATTCTCAATAGTCTGATAAGCATTGTACAAAAGTGCTCCGGCAGTTCCGCTCCAGCCGTCAAGATAACGTCCGCTGGAAACACCATCAACCTGCTGGCCGGATCCTACATATTTTGGATCGCCTGCGTTCACTCGTGATATAGTCCATCCATTTGGAACCGTATTGTTTGAAGAATTGTCTATGCCTGGATTTACAATAAGAGATGTGAAATCTTTCGTTCCGCTCTTGTACAAGTCCATAGCGGCACATTGCTTCATTGCATTTTCAAGTTCGCTGATATACTTGTCAATTCTTGCGGCTTCAGGGAGAATCTCAAAGGAAGTAAAATCATTTACCTGTCTTTGAATATTGCTTTCAAGTACAGCCTTTGAATCGGCATCGCCTACAACAAAAGATACTGCACTGCTGTAAACTGGAAGATACTTGTCTATGAAGGCATACAGAATCTGAACAAGGCTGTCCATCACAACGTATGTGGCATCCTCAGAATATATTTCATTCTGCATTCTATTATAGAAATTCTGCGCCATCGACAGAACATCTCCTGTATATACACCGCTTTCGATTGAATCGCCAAGGGCAGGAGTTATTCCCTGATTAATAATATTGTAGTGCTTTGAAGCAGATGTTGCAGCCTGTGTCTCCGCAACAGCCAAAGCATCCATGGCAATATTTATCTCATCTACAGTTGATGCACCTTTATATTTGTTGATTGAATCCTGGAAGGCCTTCTTGTCACCCTTGAACACAAGTGTATCGCACATTGCCTGAAGTTCTGAAATCCGCTTTGTGAAAGCCTTTTTGGCATCTTCCTCAGAAAGCGGTCCATAATAGTTGAGCTTGAAGTTTGTCACCATGAACCATCCGCGTCTGTAGTC